>OIGU01000051.1_pt1 | contig 69023 bp, 65 predicted proteins | sample 1582391 | NCBI WGS metagenome assembly OIGU01 (sample SAMN02674887, study PRJEB24791) | human gut metagenome, SKBSTL062 | isolation source: stool | host: Homo sapiens | place: USA
TGGATGGAGCTCTTTTCAATTAGAATACAGCGCACTTTTCAATTAGTATCTACAACACCCAGGTGAAGAACACGTCGAATGTGCCCTATGAGGTGGATTTCGTGACGTTCAAGATCGTGGACAAGAAGGTGCTCAAACGCACGGCCATCCAGGAGCAGGTGATATTTCCACTTCGTGCCTACAACTATGCCACGGCTGTCGCCGGAAAGAAGGACGAGCGTACCGTCTTTGTCTTTGACAAGTTCACCATTCCCGCCGACAAGATGCTGGTGGTGGAGATGCACGAGAAGAGCGGAGGCCGTCACCAGACCTTCACCGTGGAGAGTGAGGACATTGTGAGAGCGAGGGTAATCAATGAACTTAAAGTGAAATGACCATGAAGAAGTATCTGTTTCTTTTTGCCGTATGCGTATCGCTTGCCCTGTCATCGGGGCAGGCATACGCCCAGCGTTACCTTCCTGGGATGAAGGGCGTGGAACTCAGGGGAGGCTTTGCCGGAAACCTGAAATCACCGGTTGACTGGTACACGGGTTTTGCCGTTTCGGGATATACGAAAAGGGCCAACCATTGGGTGGCTGGCGTGGAATACCTGCTGAAGAACTATGGTTATCGCGGGACTTCCGTCCCACGGGCCCAGTTTACTGCGGAGGGCGGCTACTACCTGAAGTTCCTGTCCGACCCGGCGAAGATATTCTTCCTTTCTGTCGGCGGTTCCGCCCTGGTGGGATATGAGACCTTGAACTGGGGAGAAAAGGTTCTGTATGACGGTTCCATGCTTTCCTACCGGGATGCCTTCGTCTATGGCGGAGCCCTGACGCTGGAGCTGGAAAGCTATGTGACTGACCGTATCGTGCTGCTTGCCCATGTGCGCGAACGTGTGCTATGGGGCAGTTCTCTGGGAAAGTTCACGACACAGTTCGGGCTTGGAGTCCGTTTCATCATCAATTAGACGCCTATGGATATAGAGATGATCAGAGGCATTCCCATTGAGGAATTCCTGTCCCGTCTGGGACATGAGCCCGTCAGAAGGCACGGCGACGAATGCTGGTATCTCTCCCCGTGCCGTGAGGAAAGGACACCTTCGTTCCATGTGAATACCCGTAAGGGTGTATGGCATGACTTCGGTACCGGGCATGGAGGCGACATCTTCACCCTTGCGGGGGAGCTTTCAGGAAGTGACGGCTTCATGACGCAGGCGAGGTTCATCGCCGGAGTATATGGAGGAACAATACCTGAATATGCCGGACAGAAAAGAGAAAAGGAAAGTGTCAGGACAGAAAGGCGCAAGGAGCCTTCCCGCTTTGAGGAGGTGGTTTGCGGTCCCTTGCGGTGTAATGCACTGCTCGGCTATCTGAAGGGACGCGGTATTCCAGAGGAAATCGCCCGTGCGGAGTGCGAGGAAATACGGTTCCGTCTGTACGGCAAGCGGTATTTCGCCGTCGGTTTCAGGAATATGGGCGGAGGCTATGAGCTGCGGACCAGATTCATGAAATGGTGTCTGCCGCCCAAGGATATTTCCCTTATCCGTAACGGCTCGCTTACCTGTAACCTTTTTGAGGGCTTCATCGACTTTCTTTCATGGAAGGTACTCGGCATCAGCCGCGGTGAGGATTATCTGGTCCTCAATTCGGTGGCCCTGCTTGAACGCTCGTTTCCTTATCTGGACAATTACGGGAAGATCCGGTGCTATCTGGACAATGACGATGCCGGGAAAAGGACAATGGCCGTCCTTCGGAAACGCTACGGTGACAGGATTGACGACTGTTCCGACCTGTATGCCGGATGCAAGGACCTGAACGAATATTTGGAAAGTAATTTTCCGCCTGAACAGTAATTTTTTTATAAACCGTTAAAACAAGAAATGAATATGAAACCGATTATGAACAAGAAAGGGCTGTTTGCCCTTGTATGCGCCCTGATGGGCATGACCTTCAGTATATTGACCTCGTGCAGCGATGACCTTGACGTGCAGCAGTCCTATCCCTTTACGGTGGAGACAATGCCGGTACCCACACGTATCGTGAAGGGTGAGACCGTGGAAATCCGTTGTGAACTGAAACGGGAAGGACGCTTCTCTGATGCCCGCTATACCATCCGCTATTTCCAGCCGGACGGTGAAGGCAAGCTGCGTATGGACGACGGGATGGTGCTGCTGCCCAACGACCGTTATCCTCTGGACAGGGAGGTGTTCCGCCTTTATTACACCTCCGAGTGTGAGGACCAGCAGAGCATCGACATCTATTTTGAGGACAACAGCGAGCCGGCACAGCTTTTCCAGCTGACCTTCGATTTCAACAATGAGACGGAGGACGAGGAGACCGTGGTTACTTCCGGCGGCAAGGAACTGCCTGTCGTCATCGTATCACAATGAACCTGACCTGCCTATGGGAATAAGAGCAAGATTGTTTGCGGCGTTTTTCGCCATAGCCTGTTTCGGGAGCATACCGTTGCGGGCGGAGAATCCGGTAAAGGAGAACCAGGACAGGTTCAGCCTTGCGGTCGAGTGCATTAAGCGGTTCGATTATGACAAGTAATATGTTATGTAAAGTGCAAGACTTATAAAATGAGCAAACTTATTGAATATTAAAGAATTTATTTAGCCCCTTCGTATAAAAACTTCTCATTATATTGCATTCTGTATATATCTAATTATTAAAGAATGATTTTATGGAAAAAGTAGAAATTAAAAAGCTCATTGAGCAATGCCTCAATTACTTTTATGAAAGTGGTTATGCGAAGGGCTCTATTGACTATTACAAGTGTTTGTGGACAAAAGGTATTTTACAGTACATGTCGGACAAAGGCATTGATATGTATACACTTGATGTAGGTGCAGAGTTTATAGAGTCCACTCAACATCAAGGCATGAGTAATCATGAATGTGAAAGGATACGTAGTATACATGCTCTTAATGATATTATGACAGTAGGATATGTTAGAAAACAATGTGTTAGGGCAGCTATCTATCCTCTTGATGGTGCTATTGGAAAACAGATGGAGAAGTTGGTTCTACATTTGATTTCTTTACGCCGTGGCAAAAGTACGTTAAAGCACTATCGTTCATGTTTGGGTAATTTTTTGTATTACTTAGACATGATTGGAGTACAAAATATAAAACAGATAACAGAAGAACATATTATACGGTTTCTTTCTTCCCAACAGCTAAACAGGGAAAAGACTTTGTCTATTATTCGATGCCTCTTTCTTTTTTGGAGACAAGAGAACATTATAGATGGACGATTTGAGGAATTCTTCGCTACATATAAATTACGAAAGAAAGAACGCATACCATCATATTATACAACGGAAGAGATTAAAGTTATAGAAAATTCTGTATCGCGAAGTAGTGCTTTGGGCAAGCGCAATTATGCAATGATTTTATTAGCATCAAGATTGGGCTTGCGTGCTTCAGATATTATGAGTTTGAAGTTCTCAGATATAGATTGGGATAATGATCTCATTAAATTGAGGATACAAAAAACAGGTAAAACTATTGAACTTCCATTATTGGCAGATGTCGGTAATGCCATAATAGACTATCTTAGATATGGACGTCCAGCATCTACTTCCCAAAACATTTTTCTATCAAGTCGCGCCCCGTATATTGCTGCCACTCAGTCTATGGTTTGTGGTAATATCAATAAAATAATCCGTCTGTCTGGTGTAAATATTGATAAAAAACGCCATGGTCCTCATTCTTTACGGCATTCCTTAGCAAGTAATATGCTTGAAAATGGGGCTACCATGCCTACTATATCAGAAGTTCTTGGACATCGCAACACTACAACAACGATGACTTATCTAAAAATAAACCTTGTAGCTTTAAGGAAATGTGTATTACCTGTACCACCTATTCCAGATAGTTTTTATACGCAGAAAGGAGGAGCATTTTATGGCTGAACAGTTCAATTACAGTAGTGTTTTATCTCCATACATTAAACGAATGTTGGAAATCCGAAAATCAATGGGTATTGTTGATTCTCGTGTAAGATGGATACTTAAAGAATTTGATGATTTTGCTAATTCTATAGGATTGCAGGAACCACATATAACAGAAGAGTTTGTTAAGAGATGGCATAAATCACGTATATCAGATAAAGAGATCACTATTTATGGCAAATATCTTGTATTGCGCCAACTGACCTCATTGATGTGCCGCAATGGATGCGTATGTTATATACCTATTATACCAAAGCAACCAAAATCGGAGTTTACACCTTATATATACACGCATGAGCAAATATCTCAATTGTTTACTGCTGCCGATAGCAGCCGTTTGTTTAACAAATGTATGAAAACAGCTATCATTTCCATGCCAGTCATTCTTCGATTACTTTATAGCACAGGAATGCGTGTGTCCGAGGCTTTATATATGCGTAATGAGGATGTAAATCTTGACTCTGGATACATACATCTCCGCAAGACAAAAAACAGATGTGAACGCCTTGTTCCTATTGGTGAATCTATGGTAATTGTGTTAAAACAATATATAGAATATCGGAATAGAATGCCTATAGAAAAAATTTCTCATCCCAATCATCTGTTTTTTACCAAATTAGACGGAACAAGCTTCAGGGTATGTACTCTTTATGTCTTTTTTCATAAACTGCTAAAAATATGCAATATACCATATATAGGAAATCGACAAGGGCCACGTATCCATGACTTGAGACATACTTTTGCCGTACATTCGCTTGTACAAATGGGACATAACGGCATGGATTTATACACAGGGCTACCAATACTTTCCGCATGTCTTGGGCACCGTTCTCTTTCTTCTACTGAAAAATATGTACGACTTACCTGTATGATGTATCCGGAGTTTGAAAAACAGTGTTCTCCTATAAATGCTTTTGTTTATCCAAAAATAACAACAGATTATGACTACCAGGACTGATTTTGCAAAATATCTAACGCGATTTTTATCTGAATATTTGCCACATCAACGAAATGTGAGCAAAAACACAATTGCTTCTTATCGTGATTCTTTCGTACAATTCATCAATTATATGAAAGAAATCAATGGAATACCCGTTGAACGACTTCTATTGAAACATCTTACACGGGATAATGTCATCAATTATCTACAATGGCTTCACAATACTAAAAAGAATACTTCGGCAACATGTAATTATAGACTTGCTGCAATCAGGTCATTCTGTTCGTATCTCCAATATATAGTAATAGATAATATGGTAGAATGGCAAAGTATATTGTCGATAAAGGCAAAAAAAACAGAAATAAGTCCTCCTAATTATCTTTCAATGGAGGGAATGAAATTATTGTTGGCACAGCCTGACACAACTTCATGGAAAGGACGTCGTCATTTAGCATTATTGTCATTAATGTACGATACAGGTGCAAGAGTACAGGAAATCGCAGATCTCACAGTAGATTGTGTACGTATTGATACAACACCATACACTATACGATTAACAGGGAAAGGACGCAAAACCCGTATAGTCCCCTTGGCAGAAGCACAAGTTGACATTTTGCGTAGTTATATGGAAGAAAACAATTTGAATGATCCCAACATGATGAAAAAGCCTTTATTTTTCAATGGTAGGCATGAAAAATTAACAAGAGAGGGTATTACGTATATTCTGAAAATTTATGCAGACATGGCAAATAAACAGCAACCAGAACTTATTCCAAAGAAAATAAGTTGTCATTCTATTCGACATAGTAAAGCAATGCATCTTTTACAGGCAGGAGTAAATTTAGTATATATACGTGATATTTTAGGGCATGTTTCCATACAGACTACTGATATTTATGCACGTGCCGACTCCAAAGCAAAACGTGAAGCACTTGAAAATGCCTATACCAGATTAACCCCTAATACTATAACAGAGAAAGAGTGGGAACGAAATAAGAACTTATTAGAGTGGTTAAAGGGACTTGGACATTGATAATATTATGTAAAGTGTAAGTGACAAGTTGGTTTATAACAACTTGATTACAAACCAACTTTTACTCGCACTTTACATAATATATTACTTGTCATAATCAAAGTTATGATAAGCTACTCATAATGCTGAGGGCTGGCATGGAGAAAAAAGACACTGGCCTTATGTCGGGTACGGGCATAAGGTCCTTCCCGGGGAAAGGCTGACCAATGACATTACAAAAGAACAGGGTGATTCAATCCTGAGAGCGGATTTACGCAAGCTGTGCCGTATGTTCAGTTATCTGGGACGTGATTCATTGATCGCCGCTGTTTTGAGCTATAATGTGGGGGCATACCGTCTGAAAGGTTACGGCAAGATGCCCAAAAGCAAATTGTTGAAGAAGCTGGAGGCCGGAGACCGGAATATCTATAAGGAGTATGTTTCTTTCCGGTGTTACAAAGGCAAGGTAGTGCCGAGCATTGAACGGAGAAGGAAGGTGGAATATATGCTACTCTTCGAAGAGTAAAAAAACGAGGAAGAATCTTTCAGCCTTTTGACTGTCAGTTTCTTCCTCGTCTGTTGTTCTACTTTCCGGTTATCGTTTCCGCCATAGGGTTCTGCCGGTGCATTTCCCAGTTCATGATTGCCGATTTTTTGCTTGAATTTGCATAGCAGTATTCGCAGAGATGAGGGCAGGTATTGTATTCCCCGATATCCTTGGCTGCCATACATCCGCATGAGGTACGTTGCCCCGGATCCTTTTTGTGATTGCTGACGAAGTATTTGTTGCCAGGGAGAAGCACAGCACCGTAAGGAAGGTCATTCATGTCGAAAAAGGCTGGAGACGGCATTTCCTGTATGGTGACTCCCAATGCGGACATCAACTCCTTGTCTTTCCATGCCAGACGTGCTATCAGGTCACCGTCGATGCAGCGGTTACGGGATATCCTGTATTTGCCAAGATCCAGATTTTCGCCGCAGGTAGCCAGCTCCAGATTCCATCCTCTGTTACGGTTCAGTACCGTCAGTTTTCCGGCAAGTTCCTCCATTTTTCCTTTATTCCATTCATGATACGGGATTCCGCTGTCTGTCATGTTGGCCTTGACCTTTTTGTACGAGTCTATGTCTGCAAAACTGAAAACCAGCTTTTCCGTACAATTGTGTATCTCCGTTCCTACACGTTCGATCTTTTCAATCAGAGTATCCACGGATATGTTGTCTGTGAGTATCAGCGGATCGAATCGCCATATTACGGCTTCTTTACCCAACATTCCGGAAAGAGTCCTGAATGTTTCAATGCGTTCTGTCAGCGGAGGGACACCGGTTTCCAGTCCGTCTTCCTCATAATCATTCAAAGTGAAATGGATATAGCAGCCGATACCTCTTTCTTTCAGGATCGGCAGATAAGGAAGAAGAGGTTTGGGATTTTTCGACCAGAACACAATGAATCTTGTATTCCGGTAAGATATATAGCTCTTTTTTCCGTTGAACGGGTTGTTCCACACGGAATAGCCGGTTTCGAACCGATGGAAGAACCAGTCCGCATAGAATGCCGGAATGTCCGTGCTGCGGCTTGCCGATATGATGTCGGGAGCCGGAACTTCCATTTTTTGGCCGTCTATGATGATATTTGCTTTTTTCCAAGTCATGTTGTTAAGATTATATAGTAAAGACAGGCGTCGGTTATGAACGCCTGTCCAGACTGTTGATATGTCATAGGTTTGTTTCTATGCAAAAATAATATGAATATTTCATTCTGTAGCTGTTCAGCCTACCAGAACGGCATCCTCTATTTCCACCTCTGCGGGCAGACGGGAAAGCAGGAGTTCCGCCATGGCTCCGTTCTGCGGAATCAGTGCCGGGAAATCCGTTCTGCCTGGCTTATATATCTCAGTCGCTACATTATACAAGTCCCAGGCGGTAACCTGTCCCTTTTCGCGGACCAGTTTCAGCACCTCTTCCGTGAAGATGGAAATCTGGCTCTGGTTCAGCGGGTAGATTTCCACGGAGGATGACAGGTTCCTGTCCGAACTGTCATGGGAGACACGCAACGCTGTCAGCAGCCCGATATACATATACACTTCCTCCAGTGCGACGATTCTGCGTTTCAGTCGCTGAATCCTTGCGATGTCCTCGTTCATGTTCACCTCGAAGTTTGCCAGCCATCCGTCCACCGTCTCGAATACCCCTTCCGTTGTCACCTTGTTCTTTCCGTAATTGCAGATGCTCCTTTCCGGCGAGAGGATACACTGGTTATGGCATACTTTCACGCACGGGCCTATGGCAGCCTGTATGCCGTCCTGATGGTAGGCGACGACCAGCGTGGTCGTCAACTCGTCCGTTTCCCAGTCCTTGATACGGATGGTCGCGAAGATTCGTCGGAGGATGTGGGCTTCCACGGCCTTTTCCCCGTGTGTCTGTTCCACCTGCGGGAGAATGCTTACTCCCGGCTGTGTCTTGTTCCTGTTCTGGGCCGCGAAGATTTCCTCCACCTCGTAATCGAGATTGTACTTCTCGCAGATGTCCATCATACGCTGCAGTACCTGGTAGTGATAGATGCCCTGAACAGGCTTGCCGTAGATATCATTCTCCTTGTAAGTACGCTGGAGGGTCTCAAAGTTCATTACTTCGATTCCATTGTTTTGAAAGTCGAACTGCTGTTGTTTTTCCAATACTGCCATTGCTTCCATAATCTTGAATTTTATAAAGTTAATACTATGATTGTCTGTCATTTTTCAGGTATGTATCTGCCATCCGTGGAACGGTTCAAGTGTCACGGCAAAGGATTGGTCGGGTATTCCGTGGTAGAGCAGACCGCCCACGATGCCGATGCTTCCGTCGGGATAGCGTTGCGTGAAGCCGAACGAGTACGGGGCATGGTCATAATAGAGCGAGATTTCGCTTGGATGGTCCGGGTTCTCCTCCCATTTTTTCAGTCTGTCCAGACAGTTCTGGAGTGATGTGTCACCGATGGATTCGGCGTAACGCTTTACATTCTGGAAATGTTCTTCATTCAGGATTTTCATGACTCATTGTATTTTATCTGTTAAACACGTCCGGCTCCGGGAGCCGGTATTTTTTATTTTTCGCCTGCCTGACTGTCCCGTGGCCGTACCCGCAAGGTTTGGCGAAAGAAAATACCGCAGCCGCCGGCGAGGATGATTTTCTTTCAGCCAACCCCATAGGGGCCTGACCTTGTCCGGGTACGTTGGACACGGGACTACCTTTGCAGGGAGGAAAATAAAATATACAGGTTGTGTGTCGTTGTATTTTCTTGCAGGTATATCGGTGAGAAACCCATTGATTTGTTCGTCTTTGACAAAGGAATGGTGTATTTTTGCAAATCCTAATTTGAAAGATCATGGAAGATTATATAAAGAAAGCTGCGGATGCTTTCCTTGTGGAGCGTCCGTATGGTATTCGTGTGGATTACAGTAAGCGGGGATATGTGCTGTTCAACCGTAATCTCAATGTGTTGGGCAATGGGGAACATGCCCGCCTGGAGGAACTGCCTCTGGAAGAGTTTGATGTGGACGAGATTCCCTTGGAAGGAGAAATCATAAAGGAACATGCGGGTTTTACCGACGTGTTTTTCTATTCGGATTGTACCAATCCCTATGCAGGGTATGTGCTGGATCTGAAGAAGCTCAAGGTCTATAACCAGTTTATCTATCCTTTGGCGATGGTGCTGAACAGAAAACTGTAATATGGAGCATTCCGGATAAAATATCCGGAGGCAATGTTTACTATTCAACTTGTTTCTCCATAGGTATAAGAAAACGAGAGGAAAGTTTACGGATGACATGTAAATTCTCCTCTCGTTTATTTTGTATCTCCCATACTCTGTTCATACAGCAACTATAAAACTGAAAAACAGGATGATAGATTCTTGCTAATTATGAATGACCAAAAAAGAAGTTTTTTTCATAGAATTAAAGGCTTGTATTGTATTGGTTACCAATAATTTTATATCTTTGTTAGCGAACATATATCTTCCGTGTTATGGATAACAACAGATGTGCTTGTATAGATATCAAGACAATGAGTGGTGCTGTATCGTATTTGTTTATAGTACCTACGAGATTCTGTAACTTTCATTTCACGGTTTATATTTAGGAAAAATAACAGCCAAATCGGCTGATAGCATAACATTAGCATCAATGAGTGAATTATGAACAAACGAACAAATAATAGGTCTGAATATTGGCAAAGGTATGATAGCCTATGTAATGATATAAAGTCTGAAAACAATCAGTTGGCTGAGCAACTGAAAAATGCAAAATTGTATGTCAATGGTTTGACAGATGGTTGGTATGACTTCCTAAATTTGTTTAAGGAGCTAATATTCAATAACGCAGAGAATTTAAGTTCTGATTGTAAAGTACAAGCAGGTATGCTCATTGCTCAATTAGATAAAGTTCTCATATTACAAAAAGGATATGGTGGTATGACTGTAAATGAACGTCTTGTAATTGCCAACAAAATGGATGAATTTGACAACGCAATAAACAATAAGGATACATTGAAAACCATAGAAATTCTAAAAAGCGTGGAGTTGACAGATGATAATATCAATGCTATTCTCAAAAGTTTCGAAATGCCTGCACTAAATAAGGAATGAAAATATGATGCTAACAAACAGCACTACCGCTTAAAGCGGAACGCTGCCAAACATTATAAACACTGTTGATTGAAAATGACGAAATATAAATTATTGTATATATTTTTTGGTATCCATATCTTATGTGGAATACTTGGTTTTATAGTAATATGTACAGTTCCAGAAACAGATCATATACGATGGAATATCGGATACATTATCGGATATACTTTCGTGTTATCTTTGATTTTTTCCTTCTTCATACACATTCCTAATAAATTACCCAAGGGGATCAAATATAGCATAAGAATATATAGAGGACTCTATTTGCTCGGTCTTATTATAGGTCTATTAGTTCCTAAAGGACTGTTCATGTTGTTGATATTATTCATTGATTATTCAAGCAATTCCAAGAAGATAGCCGAAGACGAACAATATATAATTCGTCATTACGTCACAGCATCACTATTTGATGACTATAATGAAAAGAGAGTATATAGGAAACAAGGAATAGTCGAGAAATATATTGGTAGTTTTGATGGTGGTGATATTATTCCTCATAAGAGGTATGAGATACATTCTTTTCATATAGATGAGAGTAAAAATGTATTTATAGGACATTGTCATTCATTACTTGATGCCAAAGATACTGTCATGTCTTTTCCAATTGTAAAATCTTATAACTGAGTTTATAACAAGGTCGAGCCAACAGCTGAATGCTGTTCCTCACCAAACATTATCGGTAAAGTTCAAAAGAATGGAAATAAAAGATATAATAACAACCATAGGCTTTATTGGTGGACGAGATGCTATAATAATTGAACATATAAATATTATAGATTCTCGAACTATCGAAGTGTATGTTAATGTTTCGCGTAATAGCCTATGTGATTTTGTTGACAACTCTATGAGTGCTATTAATCTGAAGTTTGTATTCAATGGAGTAATGAAATTCCAGTTGTACGATTACGAAATGTTTGAAAATAATATTAAAGGTAAAGGGCAAACAGTTTCCTCTATACGAGAGATAGTTAAGTCCACCTATTCCCTAAAGGGACTTCATCACATAATCATAATTGCATACGATGATGTAATGGAACTTTTATGTACAGAATTTCATAATGAATTGATTACCGATAACAAACAGCAAACCGACTGAATAAGCGGAACGCTGCCAAACATTAGCAATAAAATGTAAAATGAATAAAATACCATTCAATTATGCTGAGCAATAAAATAATAGAACATCTGAAACAACAAGGCATCTATTCTGAAAAGGAAGATGAAAAATACAAAGCAGCTTTAATCAATTTAGGTGTTGATTTGAATAGTGATTTTGCATTTTTCAATTTACATACTACTGAAATTACATTTCTTGGGCGGCATAGTGAAATGTATAATGTATGTTGGTTCAGTATTTATTCGGACGATTTGAGTTATGCTATCGAATCTGCTCGGAATATCCTAAAGTTACCAGATGAATACCTTCCATTAGATAGTTTTGAAGCAGAAGGTGGTTTCTTTTATAATCGTAAAACAGAGGAAGTTCTTGAAATTGAATTGGGCGAAAAACTAATCAATTTCCAGAATGGAAAGTTATTACCACAATGGAAAGACTTTAATTCTTTTTTGGAATGGTATTTTAAATTAGAATAAAAATATTGCTAACAAGTAGATAAGCAACCCGAACAAGTTACTATCTACATCCCATTATGGTAGAAATAAAAAATGAACAATAGCAGGATTAAAAATATAAGCAATCTTTCAGCAGCAGAAAGATATGGCTACTTTATTCGTAAAGTTTCAGACTTTGAAGAAGTTTGGGGGTTAAAGGATAAAGAAGGTTGGGCTTTAATGGGAAATAATGAGCAAGTTTTATTTCCTGTATGGAGCGAAAAGGAATTTGCAGAATTGTGTAAATGGGATAACTATCAACCCAATTCTATTCCTCTTGATGACTTCATTGAGAAGTTATTACCTAAGTTAGAAAAAGACAATGTGATGTTGGCTGTATTTCCATTGTCAAAGGGAAAAGGTATAATTCGTACTGTTCAAGAAATAATTGCTGACATAGAGCGAGAGTGTGAACAATATGAATAAACTACCATAACAAGCGGATAAATCTCCCTTAAAGGTCGATTATCCGCCGAACATTATAAGCTATATTGAATTCTAAATTGTATTTACCCATGAATGATAAAATCAGATTATTAATGCCCTGTGAGATTCCCAATCTTGAAAAATATGTTGATATTGCTTTGATAGAGTCAGAGTTAGAGACATATATTAAAACCCTTGTACCTAAAATCAATCTACAAGATTTGGAAGATTGGAATCTTTTAGTCAATGTGCTTCTTCAACGAACCGATGCAATCGGTGTTGCAAAGCGTCTTGCACGGTATCCCTCGGATAAAGAATATGCAATTTATATGTCAATCCCCATACCAGATGACGAGCAAGCAGCCTATGGGCTTTCCTGCGTAAAAGAAGCATATCCCAAAATAAGTAATCCGAAATATTCATATGATTTTCTTCCTGAATTTAGCAACTATGATGATTTAGATAGTTATATTTTAGAAAGTTCAAGGAAAGCAATAGATTTGGCTTTCTCTTATGGATTTACTTGTAAAGGTAAAAGAATATTAAAACGAGAGTAGCTTATAACAAGCGGCTTAACCTCCCCTAAAAAGGTCGGTTAGCCACCAAACATTAGATACAATGTGAATATGGAAAAAGATAGTTTATTTGAAATAAAAACAATCGAACAGATAAGAACATCTTTACCTCGTTCAAAGAATAAGTATGGTATTCCTAAATCTGTATCATTTGTTTTTCAAGAATTATACAAAGATATTGTAACCAGTATTATAACAACAGAAATCACTGCAGATTATATTCTTTATGGTATGCAAGAAGCATATCAAGAGAATAAAGAGTTTTCAGATATTAGTTATTGGGTACAAGGAACAAGTGATAGCGAAATTAGCGAGTGGTGGATATTTGGTGCTGACGGACAAGGAGATTTATGGTTGTTTGATACTCAAGGAAAAGTTTTCTTCTACGATCATGATAAAGAGTGTATGTGTGAAGAAAATTTCAAATGTATGGAAATTGATTTTTCACAATGGCTACAATTAGCTTTCCTTTTTAGACAATATGAAAAATCAGATAGGTACACAAATGAAGATAAAGCCAAATTGAAAAATGAACTATCAAAAATAAATGAAAACTTAATTGATAATCTTCCTTTTGATTATGAATTATGTATCTAACACGCACCTCAATCGCCACAAATGGCGATTAGCTGCCAAACATTAGTTTGATTTTTAATATGAAAGCAGAAGAATTACGAATAGCAATAAGAAATGTATTAGAACAAGGGTTTATTTCAACTTTATCTAAATATGGATACAGCTGGAACAAATCTAAGATGTGTTTTCATCGTAAAGTAGGAGATTTCAAGCAAACGATTCTTATCAATTCCTCTGTTAATCCTCGATTCACTAATGGCATAGGCTATATAAGTTTTCATTTATTCTATAATTCGCCAAAAATTGAAAAGATGGCTTCTGTTCTGATAGATGCCAAGACAGATTTTGAGAAAGTTGGAAATGTTCTTAATATTAATTCAGGTTTTATTTCTGGAAAAGGGGCTGTATCGTTTGACTTGTTATCATTAGATGATCTTCTAAATGTATTTAATCTTGATAATATGCCATTCAAGGAAATATTAAGTTTCCTTAATGAAAGAACAAAAATCCAGGATATACTTATGGATTTTGAGAATAATAAAGACTATATTTGGTGGAATTATAAATATCATTCTATCCTTATGATAATTACGATGTATTATATCACTGGTAATGAGAAAAAAGCTAAAGAACTCGCTATATCTTATTATCAAAATGATAAATGTGGAAGATGGTATAAGAATGTATTACGATATTTCGAAGAATCAAATAATTTTCAAACTAACAAACAGCAAACCGACTGAACAAGCGGAACGCTGCCAAACATTATAAACAATATGAAAACTATAACTATATCACTTATACTGTTATTTGTATTTCAGACCGTATATAGTCAAAAATATTCATATACGGACACGGACATTATTGTTTGTGATGGAGATAGCACCTATCTTTTCAAAAACATATTATACCCTTCTGTATCATATTTTATGAGTTGTGATAGTTTGAATCCAGATTTGGCTTACATACATTACGAAAATTGGGCATCTTCAAGAAAAACAGAGTCGATCTTGCAAATTAAATATGTGAAAGGGAGCCTGTATGTCGTAAGTGAGCTTTTACAAATAAATATGTCCCCCGAAATAGAAAAGTACGGAACAGCCCCGATATTCTTGATTACTGGCAATCGTAAAATAGAATGTAGTGGCTTGCCGTTGTCGGATACTGGCATTATTGACTGGACGAAATATCACAACTCGGAGGAAAACGAAAAAAGGTGCTTGGTATTTGACAAAAGAATGACATTCAAAAAAGAACTGTTCTTTAATCAAAAGTTGGTGTTTGATGAAAGACTTTTCAGGCTGATAAGTGAAATAAAATAGAATGAAGTTTATAACAAGTGGCTCAACCTCTCCTGAAAAGGCCGGTTATCTGCCAGACATAAGATAAATAAGAAAATGAGAATACCTATCATAATCCTGCTTTTAGCAAGCCTGTTTGCCGCAAGTTGCGGAGAGCCGCCCATGCCGCCGGGCGACGAGGAAATGATACGCCACTTCGCCACGCACGAAGCGGCGTTCTGCAAGGTGTGCGAAATCATGGCAGAGAGTTCAGATGGTAGTTTTCACTACCCGCCACTCTCTCCTAACGGAATCATTATACTTGATTCAACAGAGCAAAGCGATACATCCTATGAATCAAATGACGAACAAGACATCCCGGTATATGGACTGTTAAAGCCAGACCGAATCCTACTCGACTCCCTGTTGTCAGAAATTGGATGTGGTTTCGTCTTGGTTGACCGCAGAGAATGGGAAACAGCGGATTCGATATATGTGAGCCTCGTTATACCGTACTATTCCCACAACATCGTGGATGCGGAAACATCCAAAAGTTTCGTTTACGATCCAGGATTGAGAAGTTACCGGGACGTCCGTATCACAGAACACGGCGACCTGAACGAGATCTACCGCAGGACGTACAACGACACCACGCTGTACAAGCCTATCAAGGAAGACTGGTACATCAAGTTAGACCATTTGCTATTTAGAAAAAACAGCTAACAACAAACAGCACTACCGCTTAAAGCGGAACGTTGGCAAACGAACAAACAATATTGATAGGAATATGACGAGATCCAAGTTCTTTTATTTTATTCTTAGTATTCATGTACTATGTGGAATATTGGGATTGATGATTCTAAGTTTCGTAGATGAATATGACCGAATACGCTGGAGTATTGGTGATATTCTACGTTCATTGTTTTTCCTTACTCCTTTTGTCTTGATTTTCTGTGTGCCCCCAAAAAATCCGACATGGAGCAAAGTCTGTATGCGCATTTATTCGGGAGTATATATATTACCATTCGTCATTTTTCCTCCATTATGGTGGATATTGTTCAATTTTGACCATGTTATTGCTGAGAATGAACAGTATATTATTCGTTTTCATAAAGATGTAGGCGGAGGTCGTGATTATTATGAACAAAAAAGTATATATAAAAAAAGTGGAATCTTAGAGAAATATGTAGGGTGTTTTGACTGCTACGGCTCTGGTATGTATTATGAGTTGAACCAGTTGGAGTATGATGTAAAAGAATTTAAGATTGATAAAATGACATTTACAGGAAAAGTGCTCTTGAAACGAAATGAAGACGGGCAAATTGTAACTAAAGACACGCTTATTGTTTGTCCGATTGTTAAAGATGCTCCTTATTGATTGAGTTTACAACGAAGTAGGGCCAACAGCTGAACGTTGTTCCTCACCAAACATTATCAATCAGAAGAAACGATGAAAGTAACAATAAACAAAACACATATATTGCTCCCTGTTGCAGGTTTTGTGATGGGTGGCTTATATGTGCTTCTATATGCTTTTATCGATTATTGCGATACTGCACCTTTGGATGAGTCTTTTTATGATATAATATCCCAAATACTATCTCACAATGATGTGAGATTGGTTATTTATTTGTGGGGATTCATTGGATTTACTTTAGGATGTATTGCAAATCTTTTGGTCGGTTTTCTTCAAAAACATATTAAACGGACGAAATAATGGTAGATAAAAAACGGCTGAATTTCTCCTGAAAGGGTTTTACCAACAAAACAAGAAGTTCATCAATATTATTGGGGAATTACAGGAGATTAAAAGTGAGTTTATAACAAAATTGCCTTTGAAAATAAACATCATGAAGATAGCAGAAATAAAAGTTGGACAACTGATCGCATGGGTAATATACTTACTCCTGTTTGCTCTTGTCTTGATGGTACCCAACCAACTAATGAGTATAACTGAAGTTAATGATGGTCCGGGAGCCGCGGTGGACGGATTGATGGCATTGATTGGTTTTGTAGGAGGTTGTGTATTGTTCGTATTCCTTGATATTTTCTTCCACTTGTTTCTGCGTCATAATAAATTCAGATTATCTGCCATTATTCTATTGTTATTCAATGGTATATATAAAATATGCGAGTATTATTTCATATATTCAGGATATGAAGGCAAGTATTTATCCGAAAATACATATGAAAGTGTTCCTACAGCAGATGAATTAGTGCTTTTTGGCGAAATAAACGGTATAATAGTATTGTACCTGATTACGATGATACTGCTCAGTAAGCTTTGGGGATATTGGAGTCGAAGATAATCTGGGTATCAAACAAGAAATATAAAATGACTGCAAGATTGAGACGACATAAAGAAATGATAATCATAGCCATTATAGTGGTTCTTGTATTGTTTGGATGGCTATATCGGGAACTTCATTCGACAATTGTTTTTCATAGCCCACAAGAGAGCAAATATCTGGGAAAGGTATCAGGAACAGACGGTAGCATAGAAAAGCTATACATTAAAGACCATATAGTAAAGTACAGGTTGCCGTATATATGGGAGTGGCAAGAAGATGATGAAGTGGCAATTTTCATAAACAATTATGGAGATGTCATTCATAAAGAGGATTTGTGCTTTTGGAAGCTGGATGTCTATCTGGATGAAAACAATTGCTGTCTAAACCAACGTACGACAGAATACTGCTATGGTTTACGTCGTATTTTGCAGTTCCAAACGGATAAGTAGGTGATGGCATTCTCTTAAATATTTTGAATGATGTCTATTGATTGAGAACCTTTATAAATGAATAGTGGTATGAAAAAATATATACCTTTCATATTGAGTATAATATCCTGCATGGTGTATTGCTTTTGCATCAGTCTGGTCAATATATACAGACCGATTGTACACATGGATATTTCAATAGGAATCCTTTTGCGGTTAAGTGTAATAGTCATGTTCCTTACTTTATTGATAGGAATGCTAATAGTACAATTCATTAAAAAGAAATATTCAGCAGTAATTCCCGTAATCATACCAATTCTATTATGGGGTTCTTATATGAAGTTATTTCCTTACCGCTCGTTTATCTATATGGGAATATCCATCCTGATCTATTTCACATACATATCTATCTTATGGCACTTTGGGAAAGTGAATAAGCAGATTAAGTATAAATAAGTACTTTATGAAATTGGCTATGTCTCAGATAATAACAATAAAGATGAATAATATAAAGAACATTTCAAAGCATATGAGATACTTCTTGCTGTTTGTTTTTATGGCTTTGTATTCCTCTTTCTTATATGCCGGTGAAAACAAAACAGATACAGTGAACATCCATATCAACAATCAGGTTTATGAACTTACCGTATCTATGGATTCGACTATAGACGAATATGGCAAGAAACCTACCGCTGCGTATGTGAAACTTTCCAAGGACGGAAGAACGGCAGGAGAAAGTGTCTTCCCGCTGTCAGGCAACTGTCCGATTGAAGAGGATATAAGAGTTGAAGGTTCTGACAAGGGATTTATAATCAGAATTCCATACTGCGACGGTTTTCTGTTCCGTATCGGTTATGTCCGGTTCGGCTATTCGGAAAAATACGATGACTTTATCCTGACAGGATACAGGGAAGAAAACATAGACAGGCTGAATACAGAACAGGAAAGCAGGAGCGTGGAGTACAGTGTCTTCTCCGAAAAACCGATTGTATGGTCCATGTTTTCTCCCGAAACGATAAAAAGAATAATCCGGCAGAATCTGATTCGGGAGCATGAGATTATCCAAGCTTGTACAGCCCAATATCCTGTTTTCGGTTACTCTTCCAAAGAGAATAAACTGATGTGGATAGAAATTCTTGCCGAATTTGTCATACAGAACAACAGTCCCCAAAGGATATATGTACTTGATTCCTCTTATTATGGCTATGCTTATGAAGCCGGATACAGATTTGAAGAAAATCCTACCAAAGGATGGAGTCGGCATCTCCTTCACAGAATTGAGGAAGATACTATTGACAATTTGATTGATTCGGACCCCATTTTTCCAAAAGAATCCAACCGTTATATCATCAAATCACGAATTTTTGTCTATAAGAATCCTGAATTTCAGAAACTGTTTAGGGATACGGTTGCCTCAATGTTCCGGAAACATAAGGAATCCCGTTGGCAGGTTACCCCGTCTGCACTTTCCATAAACCAGCGAAAGTTTCTCAGACAGCTCATTTCGGGCGACTCCCTAAGAGTCCGGCTTTATTCGGATTCGCTGGATCACCGTCATGCCGTAAATATTCCGCTTGATGTCGGGAAAAGGCTTCCCACATTCTGATACATTTTAGAATGTGGGAAATGATTCAGTTCGCAAGTATCTTTCACTTTCCGGCAAGGAAATCAAGATAGTCGGCTACAGCCTTATGGCATCCGGTGAAGTCGGGAGTACGGCGGCCTTTGTATTTCCTGAAACTGACGGTTCCGTTCCGGTCGATTGCTGCCACATGTCGGTTGAATGTCCCTTTGGTTCTGATATGGATGTCAAATCCGTCCCTTCCGGTGATTTCAAGAAACATTTCTGCCGTTATTTTCTCACCGCTCAGGAATTTCCGTTTGTTCTCGTCAAGGAGCTGTTGCCATCGGGCTTCTTTCTCCTTTCTTTCCTGTTCTTCTTTCCTTTTCCGTTCCAGCCGCTTTTCCTCCTGCCTTTTTGCATACGTCTCACGGGCCTGTACCAAAGGGGTGGAGTCAAGACCGAGGGCATTGAATACATGGACAGACAAAAGGGGGATGATTTTTCCATCCTCCGCATCCTTCAGGGTGTTTTCAATCCAGTTCTTGCAATAGGCTGACGCTTCTTCCCGGTGCCCCTTCTTGTCAAGGATTCTGCGTGAATATTGTCCACAGGAAAAATGGATATCACCTATCTTGCAGATTACATGGAAACTGTCTTCACTTTCGTTTCCGTATTCGTTTTTTCTTGCCAGCGAGATGAATACATTCTCCGCATACGGTTCAAGTTCCATGTATGGGGCAACGATAGTGTTGCCGTCAAACTTGTATTTCAATACTTTTGCTTTCATATTTCTATTCTGTTTTTCTGTCGGTACATATTCCATCTATTATCTCATTCTCTTTTCTCTCACCTTTGAGGAAGGCGAACAGCCACCGGAAAAAGAACGGGGCTTGGTCTGTCCCCAGCTGTGAGCTTTCCCCGTTACGGGTGGCGCATATTGCAAACCGTCCCAGTCCGAGACTGTCCTGTGGCGGTACGATATGGAATGACAGATCTTCCGTACCGTTGATATGAAGCCCGCCACGGTAGGTGTAGAAAGTCTTTGCGGCTCTACTGTCCGTATCAATGTCCACCCGGCTGTAGCCGCAGCGTTTCAGTTCTCTGATGATTTCCCTGTTTGTCATAATTGTATCTGTCTGATTGGATTTGAAATGTTCTGGTGTATGGTTCCCGTATTTGGGGATATGCCGTGTTCTGACACCCACTTCCGGTATGCCGTGGCATATTCCTGCCTTTCCCGTTCCAGACTGCTTTCCGTCTCCGGAGTATATCCGAGCAGACGTATGTATCCGCCGTTGCAGCCTGTCAGTTCGCAGCGCATTCCGGCTGCCTCCAGTTTTCCGATGCGTTTCTGTGCCGTCTTCGCGCTTGAATACTCCTTGGGCCAGAAATAATGTTCACCCTGTGAGCCGTAAAAGTCTTCTCCGAGTATCATTTCCCCGATATGTCTCCGACTCTCGATGAAGCCGAACCGGGCCTTGCCCAGTGCCTGGCGCATAGCCTTGTGTGCAGGTCCTTCGGGATGCCTGAACACTTCAGGACTGTCTTTTCCCGTAATCTTCGGCAGTTCCATCCGGTACGGTTGTCTGTAGCTGCCGATTCCGAGTGTGAGATAGAAGTTGGTGTGGAAATAGTCAGTCATGGGGTCGCTTTCATCAAAGTTATACGACATGACAAAGTCCCTGACGTTTGTCATCACCTCCTTGGCCCGGTCGGTCAGACTGTCCGATGCCTGAATGTTGTAGTGGTTGATGTCTCCCTGTACCTTTCCGGACTCTCTGGTGAAAGCCTCGAAGTCCGCTTTCATCAGCCGGATAAGGATTGAACTGTATCCGTCCCTGCGGACCGAGAAGGTGTATCTCGGATAGGTTTCCTTAAGCCATGTCCTGACCAGTTCCGTGATTTCCGGCGCGGACTGCCCGTTGTAGTTGCGTCCTTTCCAGCGGTATTCATTGTACACATATTCGGTGTATTCCCTTGCGGTGGCACCCTGAAAGTCGTGTTCGTAGCCTGTCGGGGCTGTGGAAACGCAGGGCTTGTCTTTCCAGACCTCGAACAGCTTTCCGAATTCGGTATTCACCTGCTGCATGAGGGCAGTGTCACCACCCTTGTCCGGGTGGTGAAGCATTGCCAGACGGCGGTATTCTTTTTTCAGCTCCGCCAGTGAGTGTATGTTCTGAAAATAAGTCATAGTGTAGATATTAAAGTCCCGCAAGACGGTTGATGAAATATATCTGCCAGTCCTGGTCGAGTCCGAGGTTGCTGCACGCGATTTCGAAGTCTTCGCTTCTCAGGTCGTTGTCTTCCTGAAGTTCCTGCAGGTTTCTTATCTCGTCGTCCAGGTATTCCTGTGCCTCTTCCTTACCGCAACTGCATGAGTTGCAGATCAGGTCAATGATGTTCCGTGCCATAGCCGTTGTCTTTAATTGTTTGTCAGGTATATGTTCCGTTTCTCGTCATAGCTCTTGCCGTTCCACCACTCATCGGCGGCCTCGGCAAATGTCTGTCCGGAGTTGGCTGAAGGGAAATCGGAAGTCTTGAATCCGGTCAGGTATTCCAGGTTTTCGGTGTTGTTGGACTTCCACCATTCCTGCATCTTTTCCAGATAGGATTGTCTGGAGCAGGTTTCCACATAATCTTTGCACAACAGACACCATATGTCATCGTCCACGTCATTGTGATATTCATTCGTGTTGACATCCACCCATGCCTGGATTTCAATCTTTGTAGAGCCGCAGTCACTGCATACCCTGATTTTGGAATCGTCGGGGATTTTGCGTCTGGCCTTGCCGTCATAAAGGCTGACGGCCCGTTTCACCAGTTTTTCCCTATAACGGTCTGTCAGTTCCGCATAGAACCGTTCGGCTGCCCCGAATATACCCTTGTCCGTCATCAGGGACCATTTTTCCCAAAAATGTGGGTGCATTTCCTTGAATACTGTCCTGCACTCTTCCTCGCTCCAGGCATTCCACATGTAATAAAAGAAACTGGATACTGCATTTTCCGCTTGATATTTCATAATGTTGTTCTTATTTGAGATTATACATTCTTGCAAAATAGCTGTTCACTTCAGGGATTCTTTTTTTGTAATAGGGCTGGTTGTCCCTGCACCAGTCCGCCAGTTCCTGTTTGTTCCTGAAAGGTTCCCTCCAGCTTTGCCCGCTCATGATCATTTCTACCTGCGGGGCCAGTTCCCTGATGAACGCTCCGACAGTCCATCCTTCCCAGACGTATCTGTCCATATTGATTTTTGTTGCCATATTGTCTTTCGTTTTAAGAGTTTCCTTTTGTATTTTCAAGTTGAAGCCTTACTGCTTCGTACATTTGATTAAGCCAATCAATGTTGCTGGCTCCGAGTTCGAAAGGACTCTGACAGAAAACCTCTTCCATACTGTCCTTTATTGTTGCCAACACGGTAATGTGCTTGTCAGTAACCTCAATTCCTGTAACATAACACTCGTATGGTTCTGCATTATCGTTAAACCAGATGATCCATACAGGGTCTTCTTCGTTGTCGGTAAACGTGATTTTTTTCAGGCCGTGCGCATCGAGCAGTTGCTTGATGGCTTCGATTATGTCCTTACGCAGTTCTTCAATCCTGTCGCTGAAACACATGGATGTGTATCTGGCCTTGCCTTTACCGTCCCGTTCCCTGACAGACAGGATCTGCATGTCGGGGTGAGAGCCGAATTTCCAGTCTGTCACCTCGTCATCATCACGGGTGGTGTGGATATTGCCGCCCAGTACCAGGCCGCAGTCTTCCGCTATCATTCTTTCCGCCTCGTCGCGGTCTTCCGCCACGACCTTGTAGGTACCCTCGAAGGAGTACCTTACTCTTACATCGTATTTTGCCATAACTCCTATGATTTGGTTAATGATTTCTGTTGTTGATTCTTATTCCTGGTTCTCGAACGATTCCGGTGACAACCGGTACAGTTCAGCCAGGTTTAGCCTTGCCATCGGGTATTCCACCCATCCGCTTTTGCGTTTGTAGCCCGTATCTTCGGCAAGGTTGTTCCTTATGAGGAATTCCATCGCTTCCGGATTGTTGTTGGTGTCAATGAATGCCTTGTCGGGAATCCCGAATGCCGTGGAGTCTTCCAGATTGACGGTAAGTACCGTGTATAGTTCCCCGTTATCCGTTGATTCCAGACTCAGTGCCGGCCATCCGTTCGGGTAGAAGCCGGTGACAAGCCTGAATTCCTTTCCATGATACCGGAATGTCCTTTCAGAACGGTCTTTCCCGGATTCCTGGATTTTGAAGTCGTCTTCTCCTTCTGTGAATGTCCTTATCGGGCAGGACACATCGTAATGGCAGCCGTCTTCGTGTCCGCACAGGTATTCTTTTCCCTTGAAGAGGATGATTGCATATTCCTTTTCCATGATTTGAAATCTTTAAGTGGCCATACTTGATTTATGAAGCGACAAGGCCGATCCTTTCACCGAAGAAGGAATCGCATACCCCGTACACATGCTTGATGGAGCATTCATATTCCGACCTTTCGTTATCAAGACGGAATCGGAATCCGTGATAGTCCCTGACTTCCAGCTTCAGCCTGACATCCTTTTTGAGTTCCATCTCCAGGAGGCTTCCGCCGCCGTACATGGAGCTGAAGATGCCGCAGCAGTTGCCTTTGGGGATAATGACTTCCTTGAGCGAGAATCCGGCATCATAAAGTTCCTGCAGGCTTACCTTGCCGATATAGGTCAGCAGGTTGGCACCGCAGCAGGAGTTGATGAGTTCCTGATAGAACTGTTCATAGGATACCTGTTCCTTGCCGTCCCTGTATTTTTTGTCGGGGAACCGGCCATATACCGTGTAACCTTTCTCCACCAGCATTCTTTTCACTCTGGCAGGATTGAGGTTCAGCGCATCTATCATATCCCCGAAATAGGATTCCTTGTACCGGTAGCCTTCCTGCGATTCCAGCCAGTTGGAATTGATGCAGTCGTAGTTGGATAGCATCTCGACACGCACGGGGATGTCATCCGTGTTTTTGAGAAGTTCTTTTAGTGTGTCAGAGTCGTTCCGGTTGTAGATTTCTTCACTGATTTCGTCCTCGTGTTCATTGAAGAACTGTTCCACAGCCTCTTCATCGAAGCCATAGCAAGTGATACACTCGTCCAACAGTTCCGTTGCAATTGTCCGGGCTGCTTCCCATTCCGCTTCATGGATTCCTCCGTCCACTTTCTCCCATAGACTTTCACAACTTCTTTCTTCCAGGCATTTCTGGATGGTGTCACGGCAATTGTCGAGATTGTCGTTATAATCCACCCATACCAGCGTGTAGGAAGGCTCCATCAGGCTCTTCACGAAATCCATTGTCAATGTTTTCTTTTCTTCCATATCCTTTACCTGTGTACGGCAGGATTTCTCTTTTCCCGTACATGTCGTTTATAAATGGGAAGAGCGACCTTTCGGCCGCCCTCCGGTTATCTGTCCTCTTCATAGAATGTCTGCCGGAATCGGTCACGTTCCATTACCGTTTTCCCGTCGAAATTGAAATGGGCGGAATGTCCGTACCCGGTCTTCGGCTCACCGCCGTATCTTTGCAGGGCCGTATCTATGTCCCAGTCCGTGTCTCCAATACCGAGAGATATGCTCTCATGGTGCAACAAGTGGTGTGCAAGGCGCAATGCCGGAACCGTCTTGCGTTCATGACGCAGGTAATCGAATGCCCGTATTGCGATTTCCCTGTTGGGAACTTTGATTGTTGTTGTCATATCCGTTGTCTTTTAATTGAAAATGTCAGAGTCTTTCCTGTTGTCTTTCGCAGCAAGGACACCGAAAGGCAGATCGAGTATCCTGTGGCTGAAGCACATTGTTGAATTGTAGTCCGTGCGTTGCCAGAGGGTGAAACGGTCTCCGGCGAACGACCATCTGAAATAGCCTGACAGCGAGCCGAACTGTGGATTGACATTCCTGCTTATAAGGAAGCGGTTCACGTCCACGATGTGTCCCGCCGTCAGTAGTATGTTCAGTATCTCCACGAATGCCAGCTGCGAGTATGGGTCGATGGGCATTACCGGTCCTTTGAAGTTGATTTCCATATCTTTTGTCTTTTAGTCATAATTGTCATCAAATATCTCGTATCGGAAGGGAAGCATGTCGCAGTAGTAGCCTGAGGCACCCGTGTATATCAGTGCGTCTTCTCCCGTATCTGCGGGGTCGTCTTCCCGTTCCGTGACGGAATTCCCGTACAGGTCATGGTAGTGTGATACCATCATGTGCGGGTCGTCCGTGGTGATGTCATATCCGTAGCTTCTGCTCCAGCTTATGAAAAACTCCGTTTCTTCCTCTTCGAGCCTTTCAAGGGCATCCCTGATTTCGAAGAAGTTCGGACAGAGCCATTCACGGCTGATCAGTGTGTCCGGAATGTTCTCCCATTTCGGATACCGGTATTCCGGTTCCTCCTCCCCGGGAAACAGGTCGGAACAGGCACTCAGGAACTCGCCCATGTCGCTGTATTCGGACATGTGCAGCCAGTAGTCCCTGTAATCCTTTATGTCAATGAGATGCTGTGTGGTCACGGCAATCTCTGCATTGTTCAGATCCATATTACTTGTCTTTTATGTATGTGGATGCCAGGGATTCCATTCCACCGACCTCGACAAGGTGCCGTGTCCCGGCTGTGCAGGGTTTTTCGGGAAAATACCGCAGCCCCCGCGAGGATGATTTTCCCGAAAACCGCCTGCGGCCTGACCTTGCTCAGCCGATGGGGACGCGGCTTACCTTTGTCGGTGGGAATGGAACTCCCGGTCTTCTTCATACGGTTCATGTTCATTCTGTTATACGCTGGCTTCCCCAGCTGATGTGTATTTTGCCTTCACTGTCCTGCGTGCGGATGAGCAGGCTGTCGATGACGGACATCGTGATGTCGAACTCTTCGAAGATTTCTGACTGTTCCTTGACTTCACCGGTCTTGATGAATTCGTTCAGACGCTCCTTGGTCAGTACCAGTGCCATAAGGTTCTGTTCGACCGAATCTTCGTAGGTGACGTAGTGGACATCCTTCATTTCTTTGGAGTCCAGACGGATGAAGCGGAAATAGAACTGTTCCATACGGGGGATGTTCCATTGCAGGGACTCCAGTATCACGTCGTTGCAGGTTGGTATGTTCACGGAACTGCTCAGGCTCTGCTGCGTGCATATCAGGATGCCGTTGATGGTGGAATCGAATTCCGTCACGATGCCCTGCCGTTTCTTGAAGGCGACATCCCCCTTGACCACAAATACAGGCCTGTCGGGGAAATGTTCCCGGATATAGTTCTCGTAGAGGTCAAAGGCTGTCAGTGTGGTACATCCGATGGCAACCTTTCCCGGTATTGTCCTTATGAGCCTTTCAATGTAGCGGGTCTTGGAGGGATACCTGTCACCGTAGTATCCCTCTATCAGGTGCGGTACCGAGCAGGACTTGATAAGCAGCTTGATCTGTCTCATGAGTCTCAGACCTGCATCCTTTTTCGTGTCTCCCGTGCTGTTGTAGTACAGCTCGCATATGCGGCAGAATTCCTCGATGATGACACGGTACACTTCGTGTTCCCCTTCCGAGGGGCGGACCGTATGTGTCCGTATCCGGTACTTCTCTCCCGCGAAATCCCTGAATTTACGGGTGATGACCGTCTTGCCGATAAGTTCGGAGAGCTCGTTCTTGTTATAGACATCCTGGTTCTGTTTCTCTATGCCGAATACGGTGGCTTTCCCCGGACAGTGGCAGGCACGGAAAAGGACATGCCCCCTGAAGGCGGGGAACGGTGTTCCGTAATCCGGGTTGTTCTCTTCCTCTATCTCGTGGTCCCTGTTTTCGTGGTAGACCTGCGGGCTCCAGCATATCATGTTTACGGAGTTGTTGTAGAGTAGTTCAAACTGGCTGTACAGTTCCGCGATGTTGTTGCGGGTTGTTGTTCCGGTATCGAGGATCTTGTACCTGAGCCTTCTGAATATGCACAGGACGTTTCTTGTACGCTGTGATGTGGGATTGGTGATTTCGTCCGACTCGTCGAACACAAGGCACAGTTTGCCGGAAGTGCGTTTCACGAAACGCATCAGTCCTCTTTTCAGTTTCCGGAGCATGGAGGTGGAGACGACAAGGAATGTTCCTTCCGGTATGTTGTTGAGGTCGCCGGCGGTCTGTATTGTACGGAAACGTTCCTTGTTTACGGTAAGGAACGGTATCCAGGTCATGTTGGTGGCGATAGCCGGTGCGAGTATGATGACATTCCTTGCTTTCCGGAACTTTAGCAGGTATTTCGCCCTGTGATAGACGGCGGCGGTCTTGCCAGAGCCCTGTTGCCAGTTCAGCAGGGCGTAGCGTTTCTGCAGCACGAGGTTCAGGTCGTGTTTCTGCAAGTCCGTGAATTCGCAGACTTCACCGTCCTTGTTGATGAACCTGGTACGGTCCAGGTATTCCTTCAGGCCGGAATCTTCCTGCATCTCTGCGAACAGGAGATTCTGGGTCTCGTATTGCCTCTGTTTGCGCCGTATCAGTTTTCTGGCGGCACGGATCTGCCGCATGTTCTTTTCCGTGACGTTTTCCGGCATCGGGAGTTCGGCCCTTCCGAGTATGAGGTCGTTGATGCCTGCGGCCTTGTGCGTGACCTTGTCGAGCAGACGCGGGGCATATTGCTTCAGCTTGAAGCCGTAGGATGTCTTCACAAGTGCCACTTCCTTGCGCGGTACCACGTTCTGTGAGGTGATATACCTGCGGATGATGCCGAGAACCTTTCCGGTGGTCAGCTTCTTGCGTTCCCATTCCTTCATCTGTTCCCGTGTGGCATTTTCCGGCGGTTTCTGGTTGCGGAATTTGGACACCAGTGCTTCCGTCTTTTCGATATGTCTGTTCAGCACGGCATGGGCTTTCAGCTCGTACATGTATTTGGCGAGCCTGTACTCGAACTGTTCCAGCTCGTCCTTGTCTATATGGTTGCACTCCCGCATCAGCTGGAGGCGCAGCCGGTGTTTCATTTTCCGCACTTCGGCTATGCGTTTCTTCAGCTCATCCATGCTGACAAACTCTTCCGCGTTGTAGGGCTGCATTTCAATATGGAGGGAACGGCGGAGGAATACCATGATTTTTGTTGCGAAATTCTGCACGCCCACCGTAGAGAAGGCTGAATGTTCCAGCCTGGTCTGGCCGATGAAGGAGAAGTTCGAGTTGATTTTCGCCACGCGTGTCTTTTCCCAGAATTCGTTCTGCATGAAGGAGAGAGGGACGATGACCATCAGTATTCCGGCTGGGTTGAGCACGTCATAGGCCTTGTCCATGTAGAATTCCTGCGACAGCCTGTAGTCGAATTTCAGGTTGAAGGGCGGATTTCCGACAATGATGTCGAAACGCTGTTCGGGATTGTACAGCTGTATGTCGCATTTCTCGATATGAGCTTCCGGATAGAGGTATCTGGCAACGGCCACCGCCTTGCCGTCGATGTCGAAGCCGTAGGCGTTGTGCAGGTTGGGCAGATGGTTGAAGAAGTTGCCAATGCCGCAGCACATGTCAAGAACCATTTCCGTGGATGTAGGAGAAAGGGTCTCCACCATGCTCCGGCATATGTCATGTGGTGTGAAGAACTGGCCCATCTCGAATTCCTTCTTGGCCTCGGCATATTCATGGTAGCTGGCGAAGTCCGACTGTTTGAGACTGTGCAGTCCTCCGATTCCCGTGTAGCAGTTGTAGATGCTTTCCTTCGGGACGAGGTCCTTGCCGGAGTCTATGGCGAAAAGGATTTTCTCGTTGATCTCGGCACGCCTGTCCCGGGGAATCTGTTGGGGTATGATGGCATACATGTCTTTTCTTTTTTAATGGTTGGAAACGGAGACACCCCGCAAGGATGTCTTACGGGGTGCCTGAATAAGTATTTCATGAATCAGTCTTCTCTGAGTGTGATTTCATCCAGCCGCAGCCTTCTGTAGCAGTTCTCTGCGGCCTGGCTGTCCTTGAAGCGTACGTCGATGCGTCCGTTCTTGTAGAACTTGATCTGTTCTGCGTTGCTCAGGGTGAGGTTGTACCATTCGGTTATATCCACATCGCGTCTGTCAAGGCCGATGACCATACCGCTTGAACCGTTTATCACGTCATCTGCTCCGTATGCGATACCTTCGCAGAAAATGTCCACTTTCCTTCCGCAGTCATACGAGAACTCATATTCCCGGTGGTATTCCAGATGGATGCTGTCCCAGGATACGATGTCAGGGAAAGTTATCTTGTCCTTTTTCAGTTCGGGCTTCACCTTGCTCCAGCGGGAAGGCTGTACCGTTTTCAGGAAACGGGCCAGCAGTTCTTCCTCTGCGGTCTCACGGAAACTTTTTCCGCCGAGGTGTTCGATGACCATGTCCACGTAAGTCTGGTAGACCGGACGGAATCCCATGCGCATGGCCTTCTCGTCGATTACAGGAATGGGTACATCTACATTGTAGGTCCTGTTGAAATAGGAAATGATGCGACCCGCGAAATTCGCGTTGGCATTGCAGTTGTTGTCCGCAAGCTCGTTGATGAGGTCAAACGGTTTGAATTCGTTGTGGGTATAGTCATCCTCCCCGCTGCTGTTGAAATAGAAATTCCGTATGGAGACCTTACCGTTATCCTCATACTTGAAGTTCTTTGTTTCCCGGTACCGTTCCGCTTCTTCCTTGAAGATGGCATACCATCGGTCGATACGGTCAAGTGTCCTGTAGAGCTGGTCCTGCTGTAGCTGGCAATACTGCCGGTCCTGTTCTGTAATCTTGTCCTCGTTCCTTACTTGCACGTTCAGGATTCCAGTGAGCAGGTCTGTATGGCTGCCTGCTGTTCTTGTTGCTGTTGTCTGCATAATTGTATGTTTTTAGAATTTGTCATTTTCGGGTTTGATTCGGTAGCAGTAGGTGATGTGGCTGTCCATGTCCTTGACCAGTTTGACCTGTTCGGGATGGAAGTTGAGACGCCGTTCCACGGCCGGGGCATCTATCTTGTCCCATTCGTGCTGCGTCAGGAACCGGTTTTCATGACGGAAACACCATAGTAATAGATAGTTATCCCAGTTAACTTTGAATACAGTCCCTTCATAGTCCTTCAGAAACTGTTGGAAGTCCTCTTCGGTTCTGAAGGCCTTTTCGAAACCCTGGTACAGGTTGCGTGCATCCGGACTCGTGTCCTTGGTCAGATAATACTGTCTCCATGTTTCCGTGGTGAAATCGCCGTAAATCGGGTCTGGTTCGGAATAGGACCAAAGCGGTACTGTGGCTTGAAAATTGACTGTGCCGTTCCCGCAGGCTCCGCAATGCCCCCAATCCTTGAATGCTCCGTCTGTCCATCTGATGAATTTCAACTGCTTGGGGTCAATATGGTGGAAAGCCCCTCCACTGACATTCAGCCGGATATTGTTGTCCTTTTCCCATACAAAGGGGACATAGGGTTTTTCACAGATGGAAATCCAGCCGTTTTCTTCATCCTTGTTTTCAATCAGGGAATTGCCGTAATACTTACCGTATCTGTCCACATAGATGAGTCTGTCACCGATCTGCGGAATCTTTTCCGAGCGTGTCCTTTCTATCAGTTCCACATAAGCGTTGGCCATATCCACGTCCTGCTGTGTCAGACAGTGTTCGTGGTCGTACAGAAAGTTCAGTGGCTTGAGTGTTTCCACCGTGTACTTGTTCTTTGTTGCCTGTAACATAACATTTGATTTTTTGTTAGTCCGGCTTCTGGGGCCGGAGTTCCCATAACTACAGGCTTAAAAAGGTCGTGTTCCGTACATGCAAGGCTTCGAGAAAAAATACCGCAAGCCCTCCGGGGCGAGGATGATTTTTTCCACGAACCCGAAGGGCTTGGCCTTGCTTGTACGGGAAGAACACGAATTACCTTTGCCTGTGGTTATGGGGACTCGGCTACGGTATGCCCGTTTTTCCCGATATGTTTTTATTCCGTAAGATTGCAGCCGTTTATATGGCCTTTTCAGAAAGAAATGTTATCTTTGCAGGTGAGATAAAGAGTTATTTGAAAGCATGAGAAATATGGCGGTTCGGAACAGTCCGGCTTTTTCTTATCCATTGCCCGTTCTCGTGCGAGTTTTATCTAATCTGTTGATAGTCAAATAAAACCTACCTGATTACAACAAATATACAAAGAATCTGCAAGTATCAACAAAGACACAAGCAGATTCTTTCTATTTATATCTACTAATTATTTAGGCTGCTTACCAATGTAGGCCAGAATACCGCCATCTACATAGAGAATATGGCCATTGACGGCATTAGATGCTTCAGATGCAAGGAATACGGCAGGACCGGTCAATTCCTGCGGATCCAACCAACGGCCGGCCGGAGTCTTGGCACAGATGAATGTATCAAACGGATGACGACTTCCATCGGGCTGGATTTCACGTAACGGAGCTGTTTGCGGAGTAGCGATATAGCCCGGACCGATACCATTACACTGAATGTTGTATTCTCCGTATTCAGAACAGATGTTACGGGTCAACATCTTCAAACCACCTTTAGCGGCAGCGTATGCAGAAACGGTTTCACGACCCAACTCAGACATCATAGAGCAGATATTGATGATTTTTCCGTGTCCTTTTTCCATCATCGCAGGCAAAACCGCTTTAGAAACAATGAACGGAGCATTCAAGTCAATATCAATAACACGGCGGAAATCGGCAGCTTCCATCTCGTGCATCGGAACGCGACGGATAATACCGGCATTGTTTACAAGAATATCGATGGTACCTACTTCTTTTGCAATAGTGGCAACCATAGCCTGTACGGCAGGTTCGTCAGTAACATCGCATACATATCCGTGTGCCTTGATTCCTTTTTCAGCGTAAGAAGCCAGACCTTTATCCACCAATTCCTGATTGATGTCGTTGAAACAGATGGTTGCGCCCTGTTCTGCAAAAGCAGATGCAATAGCAAAACCGATACCATAAGAAGCGCCTGTTACAAGAGCTACTTTACCTTCCAAAGAAAAATTCAAATACTGATTCATGATACTTATATTATTAAATTAATGAAGTTATATGATTTATTTCAAGTCTGTAATCAATGAGAAGTCCTGATCACCGTAATCCAGATTCTCTCCACCCATACCCCAGATAAAGGTATAGTTGTGTGTTGCCGCCGCACTATGGATAGACCATTCGGGAGACAAGACTGCCTGATCGCCTTTCATCCATATATGACGGGTTTCATCCACTTCTCCCATAAAATGGCAAACAGCGTGTTCATCGGGCACTTCGAAATAGAAGTAGGCTTCCATACGGCGGCTGTGCACGTGCGCCGGCATGGTGTTCCACACACTTCCCGGTTTCAGTTCGGTCATTCCCATCTGCAACTGGCAGGTAGGCAATACCTGACTGACCAGCATCTTGTTGATGCAACGATGGTTGGACCCTTCCAATGAACCCATTTCAGCAACGATGGCATCTGCCTTGGTCACTTTTTTATCGGGATAGTTACGATGAGCGGTAACAGAGTTAAAATAGAATTTGGCAGGGTTCTTGACATCTTTACTTTCAAAAGTCACTTCCCGGTCTCCCGAACCCAGATAAAGCGCTTCTTTATAATCCAGTTCGAACACGGCATCTCCGGCTTTGACCACACCGGGACCGCCCACATTGAAGATCCCCATTTCACGGCGGGTAAGGAAATAAGGCGCTTTCAACGGATCGATAGCCTCCAGCTTCAATACCTCCCCTACGGGTCTGGCTCCTCCTACAATCATGCGGTCATACATGGAATAAACCATGTTCACCTCATTGTCCGAAAATACTTTTTCCATTAAGAAATCCCGTCGTATCCTTTGGGTGTCATAGCCTTTGGCATCTTCGGGATGCGCGGCATAACGGATTTCATAATTTGTCTTCATAAGCAGCTATTTTATGTTTTTATAGTATTCCGAATTATTTCGACTTGGGCAAAGTTACGAAACAATCTTGTTCCGATGCTGCAAAAATCGTTCAGAATAGGTATAAATTTTGTCCTATTATATGCAAAATCTGCTACTTAATACGTTTCAGAACATTCAAAAACTCAAATTCAACGAGATAAAATATCACAAAACTTATCTTGGAACGCACGCGCCCGGCTTAATTTCAGTACATTCTGATTGATGATAACAAAGGCCAGTTGATGTCCGTCAGCAGCTTTTACATAGCCTGCCAGCGAGCTGACTCCGGTTACAGAACCTGTTTTTGCATGCACATTTCCACGGGCCTTGGTCTGCTTCATCCGGTTTTGTAAAGTACCGTCCACTCCGGCTATGGGCAGGGACTCATAGAAAGGAAGAAAAATTTCCCGATGATAGTAGGCATATTTCAAATACTCCAACAGTAAACGTGGAGAGATATAATTATAAACGGAAACACCGCTGCCGTCCGCTATCTTATAGTTCTCCGGGTTAAACCCTAAAGCTGTTTTCATAAAGGCGTGAATGGCATCGGTTCCATCTTCTCCCGTCACCCGTTTATGCAGGGAACGCTTGGCAGCCAAATGATAAAACATTGATTCGGCGCACAGGTTATCACTTTTCTTCAAAGCTCTTTCCAACACTTCCTTGAGTGGTCTTCGGACGGTATAAAGCGTAACTATACTGTCGGCCGTTACAGGACAATCGGCATACGTGCAAGTTCGCGCTTCAATTCCTTTGCTGCGCAAACGGCTGACAAAGGTATGGAAAAAGAAATCTTTGGAAGTATATACATTCAATTTCTCAGTATAGGGATAAGAAACATTTCCGGAAACGGTAATGATATTGCCATTGCTGAGCCAGTTGCGGGTGATTTTCAGCTTCCCGGCTTGCGGATTACGGCTCACCCCGTGATTATGAACCTGATAATAATCGGAAACCGGCGTACAAACGACTTTAGGCAACGAGTCCTTCTGAGCAGGAGAAACCGATACATCCACGCAGCCCCTATTCAGCATGAGAGGGGAAAGATAGGGCTGGAAGGAGTAAGGAGTATCGTCCCAACACCAGCCGGAACCCCAATAAACCGAGTCTGTCATGGAAACATCCGCCGCAAGGGTGTCTGTCACATAACGGATGCCTTGACTTGCCAACGCATCTACCAGACGGTCCAGATCCTCGTCCATAAATTCCGGATCAAAACCGCCTATCAGATACAGACTGCCTTTCAACGTGTCATTTTCTATCTTTCCACGATAACGGAGACCGGTATCCATGGTATAATCCGCTCCCAGTTGCGCCAAGGCGGTAACCGAAGTGATTATCTTCTCAACAGAAGCAGGACGGTATAGTTTCTCGTCCTGATAACGGTAAACGGATTTCCCGGTGGTCAGATCGAATACGGCAATACCCACTTCGGATGTTTTCAGAACTTCCTCATGCAGTAAAGCGTCCAGCCGCTGAGATAGCGGCTGGGCGTTTATGAAGTGAATAGATAAAATCAGTAAAAAGAAAAATAAAACTCGTTTCATTATAGTTCCCTGAATATCTCACCCACAGTAGGATGAGGGAATACATATCGTTTCCAATCCTCTATGGTCTTACCATCCTCAATAGCCATACCTGCCAATACAATCAGCTCGGAAGCAGGATTACCCAACATATGCGCTCCCAATACAGTACCGTCTTCGGCTGCCAAAACTTTGCAGACACCGTTCACTCCTTCATTCTCGGCTACAAAACGCCCGGAGTAAGCCATCGGCAACTTAACGGCTCGATAAGGAATACCTGCGGCCTGCAAAGCTTCCTCGCTCATACCTACCCCGGCAATCTCAGGATTTGTATAGACCACACCCGGTATGGCACGATAACTCATCGCATCTTCCTTACCTGTAATATGATGGACAGCCACTTCCGCCTCACGCACGGCGGTATGTGCCAACAAAGAGACTCCGTTCAAATCACCGCATACATAGACACCGGGGACAGAAGATTGCAAATGTTCATCTACTTTGATGCATCTGCGTTCCGTCCATTCCAAATTCAGATTTTCCAGTCCGAAACCTTTTGTCACCGGACGACGGCCTACACTCATCAATAACTTATCAGCTGTAACAGTTCCTGCTCCATCTGCATTTTCGTATGACACAGTAATACCGGTCTCCCCTTTGGATACCCCTACTACTTTCGTACTGAGCAGGAACTTGATTCCTTTTTTGGCATATTCAGCCCGGAGCATGGCCGACAGCTCTTTATCCATGCCACCCAGGATTTCATCCAACATTTCGACCACAGTCACCTGTACTCCCAAACTGGTGAAGAAAGAAGCAAATTCCATACCGATCACTCCACCGCCGACAATAGTCAATGAAGCAGGTACTTCTTTATTATCCAGTGCATCACGGTGCGTCCAGTAATCCACGTTTTCCACTCCCGGAATAGGAGGAATAAATGTTTCACTGCCGGTACACAGCAGCAAATTCTCACATTCGTAGGTTTCCCCACCGCATTGGATGGTATTCTTATCTACAATCGTGGCTTCTCCCGTTACTATATTTACCTGATGCGCAGTCAGTTTTGCCTTGATTCCCAATACCAGCTTACGAACCACCTTTGATTTACGCGCCACAATCTTTCCTAAATCAAAAGAAGCTTCAGACACATTCACGGCATACTTTGAAGCATGTTTCGCATAATCATATACTTTAGCCGAATAAAGCAAGGTCTTGGTAGGAATACATCCCTCATTCAGGCAGACACCGCCCAGACTTCTTTTTTCGAACAATACAACACTCAGTCCTGCCTTTCCGGCAGCTTCGGCAGCAGTATACCCTGCGGGACCTCCACCGATGATTGCAATTTGATATTTCATGGTATTTATTTTGGGTTAATTAGTTTTTATCTGTTCAAAACCTTCAACATTATTCCTCCTCTATCCTATGCTCCAGCCGCTTCACCAACGCATTGATAAATTCTTCCGGCTTTACAGGAACCAATGACAATAAATTTTTCTTCTCATAATGTATCAATACATATTTCGAAGGCATAATTCCACCGAATCCGGAACTTCGTTTCAGCTCCACATCCGTAATGTCAGTCAAGGGAATGGTCTTCCCTTTATAAAAACGACCATAATACACCACCAGCTTTCCATCCGCAGTCAGCGTATAAGTAGAATGGATAATACGTTCAATGGTAATGATCAGCCCCAATGCCACCACCAATCCTATCATTGCCTTCATACACCAGAAAGCAAATACCATGACGGCTGTCAGCAGTATCAGAAACAGATAAGTGCCTCCTGCTATCTTCACATGAAAAATTCGATTCATCATCTTATTGTAATTTGCCCGAAAGATAATAAATTTATCGTTTATCGACCTCATTACGGCGCAGAATAAGAGAATTTATCCTTTTTTTGTCCTCTTTACTGTACGTTTCATCTTCAAAGCATACAAATTTAATTCGATAGAAGATTCCGTTTCTGTTATATCACCCTCATCAGTCAGCAGTTCATTCAGCAGTTCTCCACTACGTTGTACCAGACTCTTCCTCTTTTCCTCATCATACTCGGTAGCCATGATATTTACATTCCGTACTAATGTCCTTAACTTAAAGAATGATTCGATAATGGCAAAAGTAGTTGCGGTAGCTCTCGGACCTTTTAATATAGTAGCCAACATATACAATCCCCGTTCTGTAAAAGCTTTGGGGACAACGGTTGAATACTTCAAACTTTCTAACCGGTGGAAATTTTCCACCAGTTCCTGTTTTTCAGATAATTGCAAGCTAAAACAGTAATTTTCAGGGAATTTATCTGCATTATTTTTTACTGCTTTATTTATATCCCTGGTTTCTACGCCATAAAGCTTAGCTACATCCCGGTCTATCAGTACTTTCTCACCCCTCAACTCAATTATAAGTTCTTTTACCTCACTTTCGTGAATGATTTCTTTATTGTTTTCCATCCTATTCTATTTAAAAATGCAGAAAGTTACACTTTTAATTTCATACTTGCATTATCTATTTCGTTTATTCTTCACGAAAAAAATAGTAAAAACAAGAGCAAAAGGTACAATGAATAAAGGTTTTTCGTAGCTTTGCACCCATAAAGCATATTATCATGGTTAAAAAATTCGATTTCCTTGTTATCGGCTCAGGACTTGCCGGAATGAGCTTCGCACTGAAAGTAGCTCACAAAGGTAAAGTCGCCCTGATTTGTAAAGCAGGACTGGAAGAAGCCAATACCTATTTTGCTCAGGGAGGTATAGCATCTGTTACCAACTTGAAAGTAGACAATTTCGAGAAACACATTGAAGACACGATGATTGCCGGCGATTGGATCAGTGACCGCGCGGCTGTAGAAAAAGTAGTGCGAGAAGCACCTGCACAAATCCAGGAACTGATAAAATGGGGAGTGGATTTTGATAAAAAAGAGGATGGAGAATTCGACCTCCACAAAGAAGGAGGCCATTCCGAGTTCCGTATCCTGCACCACAAAGACAATACAGGAGCTGAAATACAAACCAGCTTGATAGAAGCGGTAAAAGCTCATCCCAATATTACCATATTTACAGATCACTATGCGGTAGAAATCATTACCCAGCATCATTTGGGAATTATCGTCACCCGCCATACACCAGGCATCAAATGTTTCGGTGCTTACGTATTGAATGAGAAAACAGGAGAAGTGGATACGTTCCTGTCCAAAGTAACTGTAATGGCAACAGGCGGATGCGAAGCGGTATACCGCAATACAACCAATCCACTAGTAGCTACGGGAGACGGCATTGCTATGGTGTACCGTGCCAAAGGAGCAGTAAAGGACATGGAATTTATACAATTCCATCCCACCGCCCTCTTCCATCCGGGAGACCGTCCCAGTTTCCTCATCACCGAAGCCATGCGCGGTTACGGTGCTGTCTTAAAGAATCAAAGTGGCGAAGAATTCATGCAAAAATATGATCCACGCCTGTCATTGGCCCCACGTGATATCGTAGCACGTGCCATTGATAACGAAATGAAGCAGCGCGGTGAAGATCATGTATATCTGGATGTGACGCATAAAGATCCGGAAGAAACAAAAAAACATTTCCCCAATATTTATAAAAAATGCCTCAGCCTAGGCATTGATATTACTAAGGACTATATTCCTGTGGCTCCGGCTGCTCATTATCTGTGCGGAGGTATCAAAGTCGATCTGGACGGACAGAGCAGCATCAACCGTTTGTATGCTATCGGCGAATGTTCATGTACCGGTCTGCACGGAGGTAACCGTCTGGCTTCCAATTCGCTGATAGAAGCAGTGGTTTATGCGGACGCGGCAGCCAAACATGCACTAAATGTACTCGACCGGTATGACTTCAATGAGGATATCCCCGAATGGAACGATGAAGGAACCATGAACAATGAAGAACGGGTACTGATAACCCAAAGCATGAAAGAGGTGAACCAGATTATGGAAGCTTATGTAGGTATTGTGCGCAGTAATACGCGATTAATCCGTGCTTGGAACCGATTGGATATTTTATATGAAGAAACCGAGCGTCTTTTCAAACGCTGTAAGGCTTCACGCGAACTTTGCGAACTGCGTAACATGATTAACATCGGGTATTTGATCACCCGTCAGGCAATGGAACGGAAAGAGAGTCGCGGACTGCATTATACGATTGACTATCCACATGCCGCGGCAGAGAAGAAATAAGAAACTGATTTCAGAATCCACCAAGAGGGTGTGCCAAAAGGTCTAAATAATAAACATGGCTTTTGGCACGCCCTTTTTTTCGACCCAGTAGAAATCTAGCGGGGAGTAATAAAGAATTTTCTTTCAAACGCATAACTTACCTTGAACATCTTCTTTCTATTAAAAACTTTATTTCCTTTGTTCCTTCAGGAAGAATAGACTATCTTTGTTGTATTGGCATCCGGATACGAACTAAAGACAACAGAAGCAATGATGGAAAATATAAAAGAAATCCCCTATGGCATTGCCAACTTCGTGGAAGTGGCAGAGCAGAACATGTACTATGTAGATAAAACCATGTATCTGCCTTTGCTGGAAAAACAGCCCCGGAACCTGTTCTTTATCCGTCCCCGCCGCTTCGGCAAGAGTATCTTTTTGAGTATGCTGCGTGCGTATTATGACATAGCACAAAAAGAAAAGTTCCAGAAACGCTTCGGCAATCTATGGATAGGCAGCCGCCCCACCCCCCTGCAAGGAAAATTTCAGGTGGTGTATCTTGATTTCTCGCGCGCCAGTGGCGGAAGCGGTTCACTGGAAGAAAATTTCAATAACTATTGCGGCATGGTGATGGACCTGTTCGGCAAAGTGTATGAGCCTTATTATTTTCCCGGATTTGCACAAAAGATGGAAGAACAGCCCGACTTTGTCAGCAAGTTGAACTACCTGAACCTGCATGCGGCTGAATCCGGAATGAGACTTTACCTCATCATCGACGAATACGATAACTTTACCAACATCGTTCTGAACGAGCAGGGAAAAGACATTTATCATGCCCTGACCCATGCCAGCGGATTCTACCGTGAAATATTCAAGAAATTCAAAGGCATGTTCGAGCGCATCTTCATGACCGGCGTCAGCCCCGTCACCTTGGACGACCTGACCAGCGGATTCAACATCGGCTGGAATATCAGTACCGACTACCAGTTCAACATGATGCTGGGATTCAGCGAAACGGACGTGCGCACCATGTTCCAATATTATAAGGATGCCGGACAGCTCCCGATCGACGCGGACATCGAAGCAATGATCCGGGAGATGAAACCGTGGTATAATAATTACTGTTTCGCAGAAGAAAGCCTGGAACGCGACCCGAAAATGTTCAATTGCGACATGGTACTTTACTACCTGCGCAATTACATCACGCTGGGCAAATCTCCTAAAGAGATGATAGATCCCAACACCCGTACGGACTACAACAAAATGAAGAAACTAATCCAGCTGGACAAGCTGGACGGCAACCGCAAGGGCGTATTACGTAAAATCACCGAAGAAGGGCAAATTATCACCAACCTGATCACCACCTTCCCGGCCAAGGAAATCGCCAAACCCGAAATCTTCCCCAGCCTGCTCTTCTATTATGGCATGTTGACCATCACTGCCACACGCGGCAGCCGCTTGGTATTGAGTATCCCCAACTATAATGTGCGCAAACAGTATTACGAATTCATGCTGGAGGAGTACCAGGACAAACGCCATATCAACCTGAACAATTTGATGGACCTGTTCGATGAAATGGCTTACGAAGGCCATTGGCGCGAAACACTGGAATTCATTGCCCATGCCTACAAGGAAAATTCATCTGTACGCAGTGCCATGGAAGGCGAGCGAAATATACAGGGTTTCTTCACCGCCTACCTCAGCGTAAACGCTTATTACCTGATGGCTCCGGAAATGGAACTGAGCCACGGTTACTGCGACCTCTTCCTCATGCCGGACCTGATGCGCTACGAGGTGAAGCATAGCTATATTCTTGAACTGAAATATCTGTCGGTGAAGGACACGGAAGAGAAAGCCCGGACGCAATGGCAGGAAGCGGTGAAACAGATTAACGAATATGCTGCCGCACCCCGGGTATGGCAGTTGGTGCAGAACACGAAGCTGCACTGTATTATCATACAGTTCCGGGGATGGGAGCTGGAGCGGATGGAAGAAGTGTAGGCCTGTTCAAAACAACATGACAGTACGGATGAAAATTCATACAGGAAGTCAATTCACATTCAGAATCACTCTTTTATAAGACTTTAGATTAGGCGTTCCATTATCTGTAAGTTCAAGTATCAAATGTAACTGTTTGCCCGGATTATCCGGTACAATTATCTCCGTCCTCTTCTCATCGACGTGCTTTATAGCCACCTTTGTTTGCACACTGCCTGCTTCCCGATATTGCCACCATTGGTAAGACAATGAATTTTTATCAGGGTCAAATGAAGGAGAGGCATCCAGTATTATTTTTTCTCCCGGCCGGACTGTGCGTACACTTTCTCCCAATATCCGGGCAACAGGTTGATGATTTGCCTTTGAATATTCATCAGCCACGCACCAGTCGGCACGAGCCGCCCAGTCATTTTGTATAGCAGGCAACCAACGCTGGAAAGTATAATGCGAATCCGGCACACCGTTTTTCAAATCATTCCCATCTTGCATGTGATTGCCATTTTTATACTCCGGGCGTCCTCCCCATCCTCCTAATGTATAGTCTGTATGCTGTTCAAGTCCATTACGTATAAGAGGCATAAAAGAAGGAGTATCCCCCTCACTGGTATATTCCTGAGGATAGGCGGCACACAGTGGTCCGTGCCCATTCTTAATATGGTCAGCCAACCAAGGTTTATCCATGATCTGTTGCAACTCTTTTGAATTTTTACTAAGTCTGTTCTTAAAATAATAATCCACACTCATGTAATCCCATACATATCTCCATCATGATCCGGTGCGCCCGATTCATAAATAATGATTTCAGGAAGATTCTGTTCTATCCATTTTCCACCGCCGTCCTGATACCAAATACAATATAATCTGGCTTTTGATACCGCTTTTGCCCATTCTGCAGCAGAATATTTCTGCTTGATCTGCCATAAGGCATTGGCCTGGGTGTTGGCTCCACCCCATGCTAAAATATGAACAGGCCTCGGATCAGAATCAAGCAATGTCCTTATGATGAGCTGTGCCCCCTCGCTATCAGACAGTAAAGGAGGCAATTTATGCAAGTCCTCTCTGTTCTCATTACCAACCGCCAAGACACTTAGCAAATATTCAGCATCGGGATAATCGGGATTATGTTTCCTCAAATTAGGCAGACATTCCGCATATTTGGCAATTTGTGATTCGATCCATTTATCTTTACTATGTCCGTCTTTCTGTACCCCATTGACTTGAACAATGCCTGCGACATCATAATCAGAAGAATACATAAGAAAACGAATCATAGAACTTTGATCGTCAATCTCACCATCCGTAGTGACAATAACCCGGGGCTTCTCCTGCTGTCGGGCAACAGCAGATAACATTGACACAAACAAAAAAACAATACAGCATAAAACAGGGGGCATTTTCATATTACAAACTGTTAAATTAGTAGGCCAACACATTCCAAAGATCTCTGATACGTTGTTCGGGGTCCCATTTGCCATTGAATGTCCACTTGGCGGTAACGCCATGAAACTCCGGAGCATTCTCCGCCTCCTTCAAATTATCGTTTAACCAGCCACTATGCCCTCCTTCACGGGTACAACCATAATAATAGGTACGTAGCCCCCACGGACAGGGATCAAGCACTTTATCCGAATAAGCATAATGAATATTCCCGTCAAGCACATTCTTCGACATTTTACATTTGATGAGATAAAACTGGGAATCATGATGATAGCGTCCTAAAAGTGTCGGTGTCTTAGCATCAAATGAAGAATTGGTAATAACCAGTTTCTTGTTCTTGTCACCTCGTCCGTCATGCCAAATCATGGCACGGCTATCACCATAAAAATGGCAGCGTGTGGCATAGCACCATCCGCGAGGACAAAGAAAATCCACACCCGGACAACGAAGATAGAGATCGGCATGATAATACATACCATTGCTTCCGGGCGCCCACAAGGAAAGGGCATCGTTTCCATCGGCCCATACATTACTGTTGATGATGATGGTACGAGTGGCACGTCCAAAAATCGCCATCTGATGGATGGTCGTATTTTCAACGGCAGTTCCGTAATTGTTGTAAACAGTCAGTCCGCTAATAACACAATCATCCGCACCTTCCTGCAACACAATGACACCATTGCCTACCGGACGTCCATGATATTCCGTGATGGCACGTGTCTGGGCTGTTTCAGCCAAGACAATCCGCGTACTGTCACGGTTTTCCCCCACCAAAACAATATTAGGCCTGTCAATAATCACTTTTTGATGATACGTTCCGTTCAACAATAAGATTTTAAAAGGTACTGTCGGAATTTCCGGAGCCTTTTCAATAGCTGCCTGAATACTCTCTCCCGGCTTTACCACCACATCAAAAGCCGTACGCTCTGCCATGGGACGACGATACATTTCAATAAGCCCGTTTTCATTCGCTCCTTTGGTTGCCAGACTGATTGCCACTTTATGCTTCGGATCATATTTGTCCGCCCATGCATTGTATATGGCAAAAAGCTCAGCCGGTCTGCTATTGTACCAACTATATCCGTTACGACGTTCTGTTCCTATTTCTTCCAAATGGCGACGTGGCAGCCCATCACGGTCACATACATACGGTTCACAATATTTCAAATCATAATAACGCGCCCAAATAGGCTTGGCTTGAGGATCTTCCACAAGACGAGTATCCCGCTCACCATTTGCCAGCACGATACGCTCGCATTTCAAACCGGTAAGTTTATACCTGTCAAACCATTTCATGGCTCCGTGAACCGCCCGCTTCACACGTGCGTCGGGTGCAGGTAATTCCATGAGCAGACGCACAATTCCGGCACTCTCCGCCGAACAATAAGACGGCAACTCATATGCACGTGCCGGTGCAGGCTTCAATGTTTCCCTATCATTCTGCTGACACCACACAGAAGGTTCTCCATCCTTTATAATTTGTGTAGCCAGTATACACTCTATTCCTTTATTAAAGGCTTTTCCCAAACGTACACACAAAGTCTTGTCTATCAAATCATCCTCATAAGGCGCTTTGTGATTCATCATATCACGTATCATATTCAATGTATTGACAATGGCATCGTCATTAAAAGTAATATGTACCTGATAACCACGCGGACCGGGCCAGAATTGCGGCCATCCTCCGTTTTCGTATTGACCACTCAGCAAATATTCCACTCCCTGGAGGAAAGCATCCCGATAACGTATATCCTTAGTCTGCCTATAAAGACGGGCTAAAAAAATCATCTGGGCAGTTGTGGCATTATTATCTATCGTAGAATCATCACGACGTGATTTATCCTTTATCACTTTAGCCAGCTCTTTATCATTCATGCGGCGGGCCATATCTATATTCTTCGGCCAACCGCCCGTACAGCGTTGAAAAGCCAATACATTTTCAGCAATCCGCCGAGCTTCATCTGTCAGAAAGAAAGAATCCTGCTCCATACGTGCTATTTGTTTCCATTCCTTAGGATACGACTCATTATCCTTTTTATGAGCTCTTTGCTGCGCAAAGGAGCCGGTTGCCATGGCAAAAGCCATAAAGCCAATAAACACTTTTTTGAATGTATTTTTCATTATTCCTATATGTTTTGATAAAAACCAGCAAACAAAATTATGCGTTTTCCAATCTGAATACAGAGAATATTTGGTCTTTTTCAGGCAGATTTTGCACAGACATCATCAAACCTATACAATTTTTGATACTCTGCCCCTTTACCTATACATAAAAAAGCCTATCTATCACAGATCGGCTTTTCTATCAAATATCTGTCTTTCAAAATCCAAAGATTCTCAGAAGACATTCACATTATAATAACTATAAAACTTATCAAACCCCATTCTACTATCTAGCAGAACCATTACGCCATTTAGCCGCACCAATGTTCAACTGATAAATTTTTGACTCCATAACTTTACCTGTCTGATTGTAATACAAGTTTACACCATGCTCTCCAGCCGTACCATCAAGTGCATCTGCACGATGCATATATTGATCGTTATCAGCAGTAGCCTTATGTGGTGGATTTGGACTTACCATCAGTTCTAATGGAGAAATATCATCAACAAAAACTTCCAATGTTCCATTTAAAGTAGCAGAACCATTGTTGACCAAGGTGCCAAAATTATTTTTAGTCGCAGTCCATGGATTATTGCTAAAAATTTGTCCGTTGGATAAAAAAGTATTTGTAGAATAATTATTGTCAAAATTCAATGTCACATGTCCGGCTGTACCGTCTGCCATAGTCATTGTCTTACGGATATCAGCTCCTGCCATAGTCATCTTTCGGACATCACCGTCCTGCTTGGTCAAAACAATCAGGTTATTTTTCACCGTATAAGTACTTCCATCTGGAATATTACGCATATTGAAAATATTTCCTGCCGCACGAGTGTTCCAGTTAACCAAAGTATTGTTTTCAAACGTTATATTCCATGCCCCTCCCTTCCATGCACTCTGCTTGGTTTCACTGAAAAATGAAGGGAACGGACAATCATAGAAAGTGTTTCCACGAACCACAAAGTCCTTATATAAATTAGAATTCGCATTATTCCCGGAACCGGCAATCCATGGATAACCTCCGGCACCATTACTATAATAGCCACAGTCAAAGAACTGGTTATCCTCTATCAAGACATGATCCCAAATTTTGTAATTAGGCCCCTGCTCACGAATGAACCCACGTACCAGACGCTTGAAAGTACAATTTTTCACCACAAAACTTTCCAAATGTACAGCCATACCATTAGAAAACATATTAATGAAATAATTACCTGTAGCCGAACCCAAACCGGCAACATTATCACCATAAGTAAGAGCCATTGGACAATCGAAATCAATATCATAAAATTCGAGCATCTTCATATAAATTTCTCCTCCTTCTCCAGCTTGTGGCTGGCGCCCGAACATCAAATTCATAGAATTAACATTAGTACCTGTCATATGCATACCACCTAACAATACTTTAGCACGTTTACCTGCTGCTACATCCTCAGGACGAGTACGAAGAACAAAACCTTTGCAGGTAGTTAAATTATCAAACATACAATAAGTCTTTCCACCTTCCAAATAATAAGTCTGTCCTTCGGCTAAATTTACATCGGAAATGAAGTCTGTTAAAAGGAAATCAATACGCATTGCATTGTATTTCAGAGCAGCCTCGTGCTGTATCAAAGCATTTTGATAAGCTTCATCTGAATCAAACCGGTCACGACTTGGAGCACTTAAGTCATGAGTTACTAAAATAGGCTCTCCCGGTTCTCCGTCTGAGCGGGCAGAACAAGTATTGTAATATGCATCCCATTTTACCTTCACATTCTCGTTGCGAACATTAATCACATAAACAGAGTTTTTCTGAAGTCCGTCAATATCTACATATCCCTTTTCAAAATCCTCATCGGTTAATTTATATTTTCTCCATTTTTCATTCACTGTTGATTCAGGATTATTAGGAGACGGATCTACTTCCAACCACTGATAAACAAAATTATCGTTAGCATCAAGCTGAAATTTTTCACGATAAATAGCCTTATCATCGTCTGATACCCCTTCTGTTACAGTTTTGAAAGCACGATTCAACATCACACGCATAGTAGTCTGTGTAGTCTTAGAAGCATCTACATAGACACAGAATGGAGTTGCATATCGATCAGAAGTGGTAATGCCCATCCATTCTGCCCACTGTCTGCCATCACCATGTCCATACCATTTGGATGCATGTGAAAAATCAGTCACATTATCATCTTTTGTTGATAACACGCGAATAGCAAAACGATAATCAGTGGAATACTGTTGATCTTTAATAACTAAATCAAGGACCTCCGGTCCTACAATGGTATCTAGTAACAAAAGACCGTTTTCGGCAGATGTACCCCAAGCATCTGCACCACCCGAAACATTTGGCTGTAGTGCCTGACGAATCTGGTAGCCCGCACAGTTATTCACTCCATACCAATAAAGATGAATATCATTGCCATTCGGTCCCTCTGCTTTACAATTATAAGCATAGTCATCCCCTTTTCCTCTATTATTATCACAAATGAACATAGTCATCCATTCTCTATCTATATTTGCCATTCCTTTCTCATCATCAGAACACGAAATACATGAGAAACCTGAAAATAACATTAATGCATATAAAAATATTTTTTTCATCATTCTGTCCTTTTATAAATTATTTATAGCCATAATAGTTCTTGTATACACCTGCTGAGCGTTGGATAGCCGCATTAGGATAAGGTAAAATATAACGTACAGGAGGTAAATCATTCACCTCAGGAACAGAATTACCATCCAGTGGTGATTCTGTTCCATCTTTGACCAACACAATCATTCCTTGTTCTGTATGACGAATATATCCATAGAATGAATATTTACATTGGTTAGTAGGCTCCGAATCATTGCTCCACTGATAAAATTCCGCCATCTTCCAAGTTGCTCCATCAACAGCTACCAAAGCTGTCGCTGGTTGATTAGCTGATTTGTAAGGATTATAAATATAGAGCATATCCAATATCTTATTGGGATAAGGATAGCCATAAACTTGATTTACATCCACACGCCATTCAACCGTTTGTGGAAGAACATGGTAATACATAGATTCGGGAAGATCATCCAAATAAGCACTACCATCATGTTCAGCTATATCATCTTCGAAGCCAGTAGAAGAACCGGCATTAGACATTCCTACAGAAAGATAGCGCAAAAAACTATAAACAATTTCCTGTCCATAAAGATTATTACGGACAAGATCTCTCCAGCGCATATTCTCACCCGCAAACTCCCATTTACGTTCATCAAGCACGGCTTTCAAAAAAGTTTCTTTAGAAGAAGCCACCTGAGCAATATAGGCAGAAACAACACTTTGGTCATCGAATGCCCGTGCATGGACTTGACGAAGTGACTCCTGAGCAGTGGCAGTAGGTCCTTCCAACTCATTAACAGCTTCGGCATTCATCAACAAAACATCCGTATAACGCATATAAGGGAAGTTAATACCTGTATTACTGGCACTCAAATTGGTAAACTGTCCCGCATTCGCCCATAATTTAGACCATTTATTATTATGGACAGTATAATCCGCACGAATCATACAAGAATCCTGAGTAGCATTATTAGCACTGTTACCATAATACCAAAGTCCATTAATAAAATCTCGACGCTTATCATTCTCATCGAATGAATAACGGTAAAAAGCACTCAAACGTATATCACCTTTAGATTCTCCCCATACATTCTTACCCAATGTCTTTCCTTCATTAACGGTTGATGTAGGTCCTTGGGAATACCCTGTATTACCTGTAGACTCCTTAGCAAAAGGAATCTCAAAAATAGGATCACCTTTAGCAATAATTTCAAAATTGCTTTCCTTGGTAAAAATATCTTGATAAGAAGTGCCTACAGAGTGTGTCCCCGAAGCAATAACCAGGCTAGTATATTCTTTTACGATTTGATAATACTTCTGATAATCTTCCGGACGTTTCATCACACCATAACTATTTGCATTATTTTTATCCGGATGAAGTGAATAACCTCCGGCAGTCAATGCAATACGTGCAATTAATGCCCAAGCAAACTCCTTAGACGCACGTTCTACTGTTGTTGTTGTAGTAGAAGACATCTTAGGAGCAATATCCTGCAAATCTTCAATAAGTTTATTTTGGATTTCTTCGCGATTCATTACAGGAATCACATAATTATCACCTAATTGTGAGGCTGGCAGGAAAGTGAAAGGAATATCCCCGAACATCACTACCAGATCATGATAAACCATAGCACGAAGACACTTGGCTTCGCCCAACATCTGCATAACAGCGGTATTCTCTTCATTATAAAGCGGACCAGTTTCTACACCCCGGATAAAACGGTTAGCATCTTCAATAGCTTTATAAGAAGCTCTCCAATATTTATCAATTTCGCCACCTTGATCGTCACAATCAAAACGTGCATAGCTATTATGGGTTGCTACATTACCTGTATACATCTGCATATCAACATCACTGTTCAAATTAAAAGTTTTCTGATAGGCACTGCCATAAAGATCACCTACCAAGATAGAAGCATAAACACCGTTCAACGCACGGCTAATTTCTGTTTCTTGGCTGAACACAAAGTCCTCATTGTAACTTGATGGAGAATCCACGTCAAGGAAATCATTGCATGATATTAGAGTCAAAGTTGCTAATCCTATTATTAAAGTATTTTTTAATTTCATGTGCTTTCAAATTTAGAATGTAATATTAGTACCTAGTACAAAACTGCGACTACGTGGGTAACGGTTATAGTCCATACCACAAGTTAATCCTGTCTGAATATCCACTTCAGGATCATAACCCGAATACCCAGTAATAATAAACAAATTAGAGGCTGACACATAAAAACGAGCTTTCGAAATCCCCCATTTAGAAGTCAGATTTCCAGGTAACGTATAGCCAACAGTCAAATCCTGACAACGCAGAAACGATCCATCCTCGATAAAATAGGAATGAGTTATTTTTTTTGTCACATCCGTCGGATTCCAAAGTGTCCTACCTTCGTTTAATTCACGGTACATATCCAACGAACCATCAATATAGTAACATTTGTACAAGCATTCGCCATCACCATCACGGGTATAACGCCAACCTTTGTCGGCAAATGTGGAAAGCACATTGTAGAACTTATTCTTATTGCTTTCGGATGAGGAAAGCTGGTAAGCTGTCGCATTATTCACATCAAAATCAAGCATAAAGTTGAAGTTCATGGCAAAATCAAAACCCTTCCATTGTCCGCTTAATCCAAAACCTCCCTGCACTTTTGGATTGGTATTACCTATAACAGTACGGTCATCTTCTGTGATATATCCGTCACCATTCAAATCCTTGAACTTGACTTTGCCCGGCAGAGTAGCTATGCCTGAATTAGAATCTCCTGAAATCTGATTGATTATTGTTTTTGGATGTTCCACACCGTCTGCATCCATAATAGGTGCATCTTTCGAAGTTCCGTTTTCAGCGGCCGTTGATCCCCAAGGTACTGCTTGCAAGTTATTAGTGGGATCAAAATAGAATTCATCCATTGAATATAAACCATCATATACAAAACCATAAATAAGTCCTACTTGGTCACCCACCTTCAAACAATAATCATTGTAACTTGATTTCCAACGGTTATTCTGATCCCAAATCACATTGTCTGTACCATTTAATTTATCAACTTTCATTTTATTCATACCTAAAGAAAGATTTGCGGAAAGCACATAATCCCTGCCACTGAGAATATCTCCTGATATAGTTAATTCAACCCCTTTATTAGTTACTTGTCCAATATTTTGCATCTGACTTACATAACCAGTTGCTGAAGGAATGTCCGATTTATAAAGTAAATCTTTCGTCGTATTCCAATAAATCTCCGGAGTAACAGTGAGACGACCATTAAAAAGCGTGATATCAGCAGCAAGATTACGAGTTAATGTAGTTTCCCATTTAATATTTTTATTGGCAAAAGTAGTACCCCCTTGATTACCATACCATTGCTCTCCAAACTGAGTTGCTTCTCCAAATCCAGGTCCGCCGGTAGAATTAACAGTATATAAATAACGCCACATATCATCACTGATACGATTATTTCCTGCCAACCCTATAGCTGCACGAAGTTTTAACTGATCAATCCATTTTATATCTTCCATAAACTTTTCTTCTGAAAGCACCCAAGCACCTGATACTGAAGGGAAATATCCCCATTGATTACCTGGAGCAAATTTAGTGGAACCATCAGCACGCATAGTTACAGAGAGTAAGTATTTGTGGTTATAGTTATAACTTGCCTGCCCAAAGAAAGAAGCAGTGCGATCTGGAGTCGAAAGTGATGAAGTTGACTCCTGCGGTGTACCGAATCCCATATTATCCCAAGCCTGTCCAGCCTCAAATGCACGTGGGAAATAACGATTCTTTTGGAAGTTCTTCTTATTTTGGCTATGATAAATTTCTTGCCCCAATAACATGGAAAAATTATGCTTATCTTTAATAGAAAAGCCATAAGATGCCGTGTTAGTCCAAATATATTTAAAAGACTGATCTTTCTGAATACTTGCTACAGGCAACGAATTATTTTTTGTACCTTCACCTGTCAAGGCACCCCAAAAACGATATTGATCTTTCCAGTTTAAACTAAGAGTGGCTTCTGTACGAAGCACCAATCCTTTAACAGGCTTCCATTCCAATGAAATAGCATTAGTATAGTTATAAGCATACTTATTCTGTTGATTAATGGCAATATCACTTTTCGGATTAGTATAAGTAAACAATGCTTCTTCATCAGGGTCAGCATAAGAAGGATCTATATATCCGAATTCACGTAATCCGTTAGTGGGTCTATAACGGAGTACATCAATAATACCGCCTGTACCAATATTATCACCTCCAGCTCCTTGATCACGGCGAAACGTAAATTTAGGATTGATATGCAATGTCAAATTTTTAGTTATATCAATAGCTGTCTTGATATTCAAATTGGTACGGCGCACACCCGACCCCATAATAATACCTTTATCTTCGCTTTGAGTAAGAGAAGCAGTGAAGCGCATCTTATCTGTACCTCCACCAATAGTTACATTAGTAGAATAATTGATAGGATTCTCTCCCATTACCTCATCCTGCCAGTCATGAGTAGGCAAAGAATAATACATATCCAAATCTTGCGGATTGCCAAAATTAGCACGGAAAAATTTGGCATTGCTAGAACGGCTACCATTACACGCCGACCATTCATATTGATAACGTGCAAACTCTGCTGAATTCATTAAATCTAATTTTTTAGACAAATGACTAGTAGACAAATGGGCATTGAAACTTACCTGTATTTTTCCAGCTTTGGCCGATTTAGTAGTAACAACCACTACACCATTACCGCCCTTAGCTCCATAGATTGCCGTGATAGAAGCATCTTTCAATACATCAATAGAAGCAATGTCTGTAGGAGGAATATCATTGATGTTATCCACCTGAAAACCATCGACAATGTAAAGAGGATCATTGCTCTGGGTCACAGACGTACCTCCACGAACACGAATGTTAATATCTGCCCCTGGAGCACCATCGACCGTAGTTACTTGCACACCAGCTATTTTTCCCTGCAAAGCCACAGCGGCTGAAGTAACTGGTACAGCAGCAATCTTCACACCAGACACGGAACCTACTGAGCCAGTCAGATCTTTACGAGCTCTGCTACTGTAACCCAGCACTACTACCTCTTCAAGCGCTTGTGAATCATCTTGCAGCGTAATTGTCAGTTCTTTTCCGGTAACCGCATCCACTTCTTGCGTTTCGTAACCTACAAAAGAAATAACAATTCTTTTTCCTTTAGACACGGCCAAAGTAAACTTTCCGTCAAAATCAGTTATGGTTCCGTTGGAAGGATTTCCCTTCTCCACAACGGAAGCTCCAATAACGGCTTCACCTGCCGAATCAAGTACAGTACCTTTTACGGTAATGCTCTGAGCAAACATCATCACCGGTATCAGTAACAGCACTGAAAACAGAAGAAGTCTGCTTTTCACTCCTCTTAATTCATTTGTAAATTTCATAATAAAATATTAAGTTAAACAAAAATTTAAAGTCCATTTTTTCCGTGAATGTGAAATAATATAAATCACTATTGTTATTTATATTCTATTCTAAAAGGAAACAATTATAATTTTTATGAGAATAATAGATACTTATTAAAATAGCACACGCATTCTTATAATTTCCGTGTGCGCACACAAAACGAGTGAAAAATATTAGATATACAAATTCCCATGCTAAATAAAGCACATCATCAAATACATTAACAGTAATGTTTTCCATTATAATTTAATGTTAGTATTAGAAAATTGGTTTATTTTTATACTATATACGCCACAAATAAAAATAATATTGTTGACTGAACCTAATTTTTGTATTGAAAAAAATTAGTTCAACCAATAATTACAACATAATGAACAAAAAAGACACATTCATCAATGAAAACACGGAATTACATAAAAAAGCAGTGCTATGGACTTGTCCTCCATAACACTGCCACCTCTATTTATCATAACTGACAAACTCCTACAGCTACAAACCTCACTCCTCCTATTTTATCTCATCCCACTTCGGTGGATTCACCTGCATCAAATGACGGACAAAGAAATCATACCGCTTATGTTCGCCAAAATCTTCCCCCATTGTATGATGCGCTCCGGGAATCACGACCAATTCAAAATCTTTATTCGCCTTTATCAATGCATTGACCACCTGCATGGTAGAGGCAGGATCTACATTATCATCCAGTTCTCCCACCACTAACATCAAAGGACGACTCAACAGATGTGCATTTTCCACATTAGACCCTTCCTTATATTGATCTCCTACCGGATAGCCCAACCAAAGTTCATTCCACCAAATCTTATCCATACGGTTATCATGACAACCACAAGCCGAATAAGCCGCTTTATAGAAATCAGGATAAAGCAAAACTGCATTTGTAGATTCCTGACCACCGGCAGAACAACCGTAAATACCTACCCTGTCCACATCCATATAAGGATATTTCCGTGCAGCCGCCTTAATCCAAGCAATATGGTCCGGCAGACCGGCATCTTTCAAATTCTTATAACATACATTCTCAAAAGCACGCGAACGGAAAGAAGTTCCCATTCCATCGACCATTACGACGATAAAACCAAGTTCGGCCAAGGAAGTCATATTCCAGTCATAAGGACGGAAAGTCTTCGGAACATACTGGTCTCCGGGACCCTGATAAATGTATTCGATAACCGGATATTTCTTGTTCGGGTCAAAGTTGGTGGGGCGGGCAATCAATCCCCACATATCCGTCTTGCCGTCCCGCCCTTTGGCAACAAACACCTCCGGAGCTTTCCAGCCTTCGGCCTCCAAAAGAGTTATATCGGCTGTTTCCAACGGCATCACCACTTTGCCATCCCTGGCACTACGTAACACAGCGACGGGAACCTTGTCCACCATAGAATAAACATCTACCAAATACTTCATATCTCCCGAAAACCAGGCACGGTGCATCCCTTCTTCGGGAGTAAGACAGGTAAGACCTTTGCCATCAAAACCGATGCGGTAATAACGGATGAGATAGGGGTCTTCACCGGCTTCCATACCATTTGCCGAGAAATAGATCTGACGGTTATCCTCATCTACCCGAAGCACTTCGCGTACATACCACTCTCCTTTAGTAATTTGATAATCGGGCTGTGCGGTAATACGGTTGTACATATAAAGATGATTCCAATTGTCACGCTCACTCATCCATATCATCTGCTTGCCGTCTTTTAAGTCATGACGGAAATGACGGGTATAATTCACATATGTATCGCTGGTTTCTTCTACCAACGGGCGCACTTTTCCCGTTTCGGCAGAAAGTTCAAGTACTCTGTACACCTGATGTCCGCGCTGGTTATATTCAAAAGTCACGGCACGGCTGTCGGGATTCCATTCGGGACCATATACTTCATATTGCCGGTCGAACAATTCGGTAGAAGGAATAATGCTTCGTCCGCTTTCCACTTCATAGATGCAGGGCACTTTAAAAGGAAGTTCGTCTCCCGGCTTCGCATACTCCTGTTTGTGAAGCTTGGGCTGAAGCTGGTCAGCCGGAGAAGATTCCACATAATAAACATAGCGCTTTTCCACCGGACGGATCTTGCAGGAAGCCACCTTCTTACTGTCCGGTGACCAGCGGATGTAGGCTGAATAATAATTACCCAGTGTCCCGTCCAAGCTCAGTTGCTTTTCTTTTCCGGTAGCCACCTCCTTTACATAGATATTCTGATTTTTAATAAATGCGATCCATTTACCATCAGGAGACGGAACCGGTGATGCCGTCTTCTCATCATCCACCTCCATCCAATGCTTTTGCCTGATAAGGAGGGGAACCGCACCTTCATTGACCAGCTGATTTTTCCGGGACGCATACATCCAACGTTGATTATTAAACACAAAGCGCAGCGTATCCAATCCCTTACTGACCGACAAATGCCCCAATGCAAGAGCTTCCGGCTTGACCTCTTTTCCGGATGCAGCACCCAACGCCTTTGCCAAACGATGAGAATCAAACAATTCTTTTCTAGCTTTCTTATCCGCATCTACAGATACATACAGGCGGCCGTCCGGCGTATTCCGCACATACCAGAATTGATGCGTACCCTCTATCCATTGCGGATTGACATTGGAATAGAAAACTTTATCCGCACTGAACTTCTCTTTCAATGCATAAGCACGCCGATAATCATCAGCCGTACCTTGAGCGACAGCCATGCCCCCACTAAGGAACATGGCTACCAGCCAACCTAACTTACCAACCTTCATTTTGAATTATTCTATTTCACTTCCCATTCAAACAAACCCGATGAATTATCGGCCGGCTGAACAATCTCCAGTTTTACCGCTTTTGTCTTTACCGGGTCAAAATTGACTGTATTCCCCGTACCTTTTTCCACTCCATACTTATCCGCTCCACTCACCGGTTGCCACTGGCCTTGTGCATCTTTATAGTACATCTTCCAACTTTGCGGTATGCGGCATCCTCCCCAAGGAGCATCATCATACCAATATACGGTAGCACTGGAAACAGTCGCTTCGGACGGGAACTCGTAGGATATCCATTCAGTAGTTCCCTGTTTGGGCCACCAATGGTAATAGGGTACGGAACGGTCATTCTCATCTTTCGGCACCAGACGGTCATTAATGGCGGAGATGGATTTCACCTTATGCGAAGCATCCACTTTGCTTTCCGATGCCAGCGTAGCAGGCATAGTCGGACGGGAAGCACTTAATTCCTGAGGCAACCACACTGCCATAGCACCTGCACCGCGGTGTGCCCAAGCATAGTAAGGGATCAACGTCAGCTTTACATCAGTAGCCGTCAGACGACCTCTGTCGTCATAGCCCAGAATCTGCGCATCCGTCTTCAACTGGTTAATGCCATAGAGCAAATCCGGTTTTTCAACCACCTCGAATTGAGGAGTGCGGTTCATAAACACGCTCAGCACATCAAAATCATTATCCGGCCATTCCGCACAATAAACGATCGGGCCACGCTCCACGGCTATACGTCCACGATCTGCCTCCACTTTATTATTGGCTTTCACCGTACGAGGCTCCATATCGAAATGAACGGCTACTTTATCTCCTTTTTTCCAACGGCGGTCTATGCAGAAATAACCGTCCTTCAGTTCACTCTGTACCGGTTCTCCATTTACTTTCACTGTATAGCTCAAACGCTTTCCATCCGAATAAGTGTACAGGTCACTGGGAACTACCTGATTACGCACCCATCCCGGAATACGGATTTTCATTGTAAACTGTCCGGCATTGTTCTTGTTGACACCGATAGTGACATCACCGTTCCAAGGATAATGAGTAGCCTGCTCCAAAGAAACAGCCTTGCCCTCTACCTTCAAGTTCGAAGTATTGGACATGAACAGATTAACATACACGTCCTTACCTTTCACCGCATACACATATCCCGGCAAGGAAGGAATGAAACGACAGATATTGGACGGACAACAGGCACAGCCGAACCAAGGCTGGCGCTGGTGCTGCCCGATGCTTTCCAACGGATTAGGATAGAAGAACCCGCCACCATCCAGGGACACGCCCGAAATAAGACCATTATATAAAGTACGTTCCAGCACATCATAATATTTTGCCTCACCATGAAGCAGGAACAAGCGGTAGTTGACATACACATTACCGATAGCCGCGCAAGTCTCGCAATAAGCTGACATATTGGGCAGTTCATAGTTCTTGCCAAAAGCCTCCCCATTGCTGGTGGCGCCGATGCCGCCGGTAATATAATATTTCTTGCCCACAATGTTGTCCCAAATACGGTCTATGGCATGGATATAAGCCGTATCCCCTGTCAGTGCGGCCACATCTGCCATGCCTGCATACATATAAGCGGCACGGACAGCATGTCCCACGGCCTCATCCTGCTCCACTACCGGCTTGTGCGCCTGACTGTATTCATCCGTACGGGTAGTATGTCCGCGCTGGTCCAAAAAGAATTTGGCTTGATCCAAATATTTCTGTTGCCCTGTTACCAAGCACAGTTTGGCAAGGGCCATTTCGGCAATCTGATGTCCCGGCACACGGATTTGTTGCCCTTCGCCCGTACCTATCTCCCGGCATACACAGTCGGCATAACGGATAGCGATATCAAGGAAATTACGTTTTCCGGTAGCCTGGTAATGCGCAATAGCACCTTCTACCATGTGTCCCAAATTATAAAACTCATGACTCAGTTCCTCCACCTTCTCCCACCGTTTGCTTCCTGCCCACTCATGCGGATGTTTGGGATTCATGGTACGCGAAGTATAGAGATAACCATCCGGTTCCTGTGCCGCAGCGACAATAACCAGCACACTATCAATATACTTAGCCAGTTTTTTGTCCGGATAGGTCTGTAACAGATAACTGGCACCTTCTATCGTTTTGTACACATCAGTATCGTCAAAAGCCAGACCGCCTACTTTAATGGTATCACTGGGATGGGCGGCATTGACAAAGTTAGTATAACGTCCTGTTTCCTCACATTTACTGAACGCCAGAGGAATCGTTACTTCACGGCTGGCATTCAGCCGTTGCCCCCAGAATGAATCGGTTACTTTCACCGAAGTGAAAGGTACGGGGTCGATAGGATAGCCGTGCGACTGATTTTTTACTTGCGCTGTTCCGCCTGCTACGGTAGCAGTCAACAGAGCAGTGACTAAAAGTTTCTTCATGGTTCTATCATTTAATTGTTTATCATAGTTTTTGCAAAAATACATATTCCGGTCATAGGAAAAGGGTGAATCACTCTTTCAATGGTAGATATTCATCCCATAATTTCAATGAGTGCAGATAACCGGTAAAGGGCCAGTCTCCTTCGGCATTGCGTCCCAATGTGATGAATTGTGACGGTTTCACCAGCAACTGGATATCTTTCTCACTGACTAATTTTCCATTGATATAAACCTGTTCCATCCGCCCATCAAAGCAGATATAGATGTGCTGCCACTTTCCTGCCAATTCCTTCATGTCCTTATATCCTGCATCTTCATACCAGCCATAGTGATTGATTACTCCACAACGAGGCTCCGTGCCGTTGACCAACATGATTTTCTCCAATTCATCATGCGAGGTAGTAAAATCGGCCACACATTCATTTTCACTAATGGAATCATTCAGTACCCACGCCTCCAAGGTATAAGGAGCATTATCCTGCAAAGTGGCAGGAAGCATAAAACTGGAAGTATAGACCTGAGTACCCTCAAAATGAAATGCCTTTTTCCCTTTCACTTCTTTCACAACGAGAGGTAATTTCCGGGCTTCAAAATACCCTTTTACTCCTCGGTTTTCCAGATAAGGAACCGTATCGTTCACTACAAAATCATCGGCAGAAAGACTGACCACCAGCCCATGTTTCTGCTGATCAGCTACAGGCAGACGCACGATATCCGTTTCCGCATCGTATGCCTTTTCCGCCGCTTCCTGTTTCCAATTGTAGTAACGGAAATTGGTAATGACCAAAGGTTCGGTGGAACTATGCAGCGTAATCGCTCCTGATGAAAGACACGACCCCGCTTCATAACTCTGCCATTTACCTGACCTGTAAACCAACCCACTAACGGTATGCTCTTTGGACGAGGAGAGTAACGGATGACTATACTCCAATGTAGTTCCCGGTTCCAGTACCAACGCATCACGCCCACCGATGCGCTGTATGCGTGCCGAACCTTCCTTCAAAGTAAAAGCCCCTCCCAGCATCCCTTCATTGTTCTGCCATTCACGACCATTCCAATCGGCGGCGGTAAGTCCCAGCCATTGTTGCGGAGCCGATGCTTCCACACCCTCAAAGATTTTCAAGTTCCAGACCGCCCCGCCAAATCCGTTCTTCTGTCCTCCGGTAAAGGTAAGGCGGACATAACGAGCCTTCACCTTGCCAAAATCGACCATCGGGCTGCCTGCCAGACGATTATTCCGCTTATCAGCGAAAACAGACCAATGCTTGCCATCGACAGAAGTTTCAATTAAATATTGATAAAATTGTGTGCCATACTCAAATTGAGTCCAGATAGTTTGTATCTGCCGGGCAACACCCAAATCCATTTCTATCCACTCCTGTCCCATTCCACGAGGACGCCATAAAGTTCCGTTATTATCATCTACAGCATATTCGGGACGGAAATCGGCATCATAAAAAGAAGAAGCCCTCACCTTAGCACCCAATGCCAGATTTTTTGATTTCACTACAGAAGATGCCAATGCACCTATTCCGTCATGAGTGGGAATAAGGGGTTTAATACTTCCATCTTCGGCAAACTCCATACGGTCCACACAAAGCTGACGATGAAATCCGCGGTTGGAATGCGGATTATCATGACGGTGATAGACCATATAATATTCATTGCCTTCTTTCAAAACGCTATGATGTCCCGGCCCATGAATTGTTCCGTCGGTATTGGTTTCAAGAATACATCCCCGATAGGTGTACGGCCCCATAGGCTTGTCCGAAGTGGCATACTGCACCCGATAGGTGTGGTCGTGACAGGAACCCGAAGAATACATAAAATAATAGATCCCCTTTCGTTTCATCACAAAGGGCGCTTCAAAAAAATCCGTGGCTTCCGTATTTGGAATCAGACGCGTTTCAGTAAAACTCTTCATATCGGAAGCCAGTTTTCCGGCTCCGCAACCGAAACCTTTATAAATTCCCCAAGTCCCCCAATACAAATATACAGAACCATCATCATCCACAAAGGTCTGCCCGTCCAATGTAATGGCATTCGTCACAAAACGGTCGGGTACAAGAACAGCCTCACTTTCGCCCAATATATTTTTCCAAGGACCACGCGGCGTTTCACTGACCCCGCAATGAATCATACAGGGCTGACAATAAAAATAATAATAATTCCCATCCGTATGTTTCATCACATCGGGAGCCCATATCCAATGACTGTCCGGCCAGTTCATGGGCATTAACGTCCAGTTTACAAAATCCTTGCTGGTCCACACCTGTGCAGGACCGAAACCGGCCCCACTGCCATCCGTAGTGGCATACATATAATACGTATCGCCAAACTTCTTCACCGTGGGATCGGCAAAATATCCGGGAATAATGGGATTCCCCGTACCCGAAGCATTAAAAGGCTTCTGAGCAAAACCTGTAGCAGCTCCCAACAATAAGGAAGCAACAACCAATCGTATCTTATTCATCTCTATATAGCAAAATTCTATTTGTCCCTGCGACGCTTATTCATGCACCACATTATGAATGGGAATTTCTATCTCATAAAAATATTCCTGCAACAACCGGTACATATCCGGATCATACGTCTTCAGTTTCGTGCGGCGGTTCACCCAGTTATGAACTCCGTTTGCAGGTTCGGCATAGCGGTTACAGTTAAAGAAAGACTGTACGCACTCGGCAAAGTATTCCTCTTTATTGCTCACTGCATACGTCTTTTCCCACAGCCCTTTCCGGATTGCATTCTGACGAAGTGCCTCCAAACGCTCATTAAAGTCTGGCTCCACTCCCACTATACCTACCGTATGAATAAGGTGAGCGAACTCATGAATCAGGATATTCTCACCTACATATTTATCCTGCGGCAATGCCAGCAGATTCTCTTCTCCGCAACTGGATGAAAATTCATCTTCCGGTGCTCCGCCAAAACCACGGGCACGCCAGTTCCAATATTTAATGCTGTCCTCACAATTGCAGATATGGGCAAACTCCGGCAAATCGCAAGTTTCCTCATCCTTACCGATAACCATGACGTGGCAACCTTTCTTCACCATGTGCGCCTTCACATCCGGACGTTTTGCCAACATCAAACTGATGATATCACAGGCTTTCAATAAGGCCTCATCGCTCACCTTCCCGGAAGAGGTGACATACAGACCTTCTGTTTCTATGTATTTCTGATAGAAAGAAGGAATATTTTTCCCTTCAGGGATACTGGTAACCTGTCCGTGAACAGGGCAAAGCTCCAACTTCATGGCAAATCCGCCTCCCGATGCCAGATGCAAAGTCAACCGGCTGTCCTTATCAATCCGGATGGTTTCCTTGCGATAGTCCTCGGCCTGCTTATTGGCATTCACACCGTCTTTAAACAAAACAGCCGTATAAGACATTCCTTCGGGAAGGAAAGAGAAATCGAGCTGCACATCACGTTCATCCCAATTGGTCATACCGCCGATATACCAGTTCACATCCTTCTTACGCACCGTTACAATATATTTTCCCAACTCGCCCGAAGCAATAAAAGTAGAATCCACCTCCACAGGCAGAGAAGCTATGAAATCCACACATTCCTGCTCATTCAGATAGTTGGTAGGCGCATCACACAACATGGTAAAAGGAGAATCGTGTACAATATAGGCAGCCAGCTGATGACACCGGGTTCCCATGCTGGCCGGTGTGTAATACATGGCGCGCCAATCTGCCTTCGTGGCATTGCGCATAGCTCCCGGCGTATAATCCACCGGTCCCGCCATCATACGGATATAGGGGAAAGTAACATCATAAAGAGGCATATTATTCTTGATATCCGTCCATTTCACCTCTTCCATGCCGAACACGCTTTCAAAATTGATAATATGGGGGTAGGTACGGTTGATACCTGTCGGTTTGTAAATGCCGTGCAGATCAAGGGTTAATTTATACCGGGCCGTCATCTCAGCGATGCGATACACCATTTCGACGGCAGTCTGATCATCACGATCCAGGAAATCCACCTTAAAACCTTTGATTCCCATATCCGCATATTTCTTACAAGCTGCTTCCAATTGGCTGTCGAGTACATTAAACACCGTCCAAAGCACTATTTCCACCCCTTTGGATTTGCCGTATGCTATCAGCTCCGTCAAATCAAGTTCGGGAATAACGGTCAGCATATCCCCGCTCTTCGGATCATACCATCCTTCATCCAACACAATAAACTCCAATCCGTTCCGGCTGGCGAAATCGATATAATATTTATACGTATCCATGTTGATACCGGCTTTAAACGGCACTCCTTTCAGATTCCAGTCATTCCACCAATCCCATGCCACTTTGCCTGTCTTTATCCATGAGGTATCACCGATACGGTTGGGAGAAGCCAGAGCATAGACCAGGTTGTTGACCGGCATATCCGTATCCTTCTCCGTAATGGCCAACACACGCCACGGATAGGAACGGGAGCCACGGCTACGGGATATAAAATCGGTAGTTTCAGTTACATATTCCTGCTTCCGCCAAGGATAAAAGTCTGTTTTAGCCGGATAAGGAGCAAAGACACCTTTCAATCCATACTTTCCCTGCTGTGACTGCACAAACATGCCCGGATAAGCTTCGAGGTCGGACTCCAACAGGGTCAGTTTTACGCTGCCGCAATCCACGGTAACCGGAAGAAAAGCCAGTTTAGGCTGTGCTTTTGACAGAGGAATGATGTCATATACATTCTGATAAGCCATCGCCATCGGTTTTTTATCATTGGTGGTATAAGGAAGATAAGCCGTATAATCTTCCTTAAAATTAAACTCGGCCTGTTCCTCCTTTATAATGATATCCGAAGATTGTGTGGTATAGAATCGATAGGCGACTCCCTCATTGTATGCACGGAAGATGATTCCGAACCCGCCTTTCAGCTTCAAGTCGAGTTCGTTGCCTGTTGCAACGAACTCCTTGAAACGGTAAAAAGGTGATTCTATGTTATCCTTTATCTTTCTCCTTCTTTCCCCTGTGATACGGGGAGTTTTACCTACTATAGTTCCGTTTTCCAGAACCAAACCTATATTAGAGTGTGAGAGAATTGTATCATTTCCATGCATCACTTGGTAGGCCAGTTCGTTTCCGGCGCTGATTTCCACTTTCAATGTTCCATCGGGTGAAGAGAGTACATATTTCTTTTCCTTGGCTGCAAATGAAGCATTTCCAATCAATAAAAGCAAAGATAAAATTGCAAGATAGAGTTTCTTGTTGTTTTTCATAATCTATCGGTTGTATACATTGTTCACTTGCAAAGTAAAATAAAAAAATTACAAGAAAGGGAATATATAATATAATGTAATGGCAGAATCGTCCAATAAATCTCATTTTATGGATTTGACAGTTAGGCGGTTGTACTATTCTTCCATTCGTTTAGACTATTTTTTTATCGGGTGGAAGAGCGAATAGGAATACCTATTTTCAGTGTCTACCCTAAATATCCGGTACCATATTATCCAAAGTCCTCCTGACTTAATACTATTAATGGAACCTGTTCCAATGAAGAACAGATTCCATTGTTTACCAAGTATATTATTCCATTGTTCCCGAGACAATAAATTCAACATATCGGCTATGATCCTCTATCATCGCATATACAAAATGCGCCTTTATAGTGGTTCCTGAGGCAATATTAACATAGCGTCCCACAAAAACACTTCCTTCACCAGATTCAATAAAGTAGACACAATTATCTCCATACGATGAAACATTCGATTTTCCGTCAAACCAATAACCAAGACCATTGGCTGTATACTCGCTAGTTTCATCCCAAGTCCCGTCTTCCTTAACGGGGTACATAGCAATTGTAGGAGTTATGGAAGAGTCACCTCTAGCATCTCCGCTGTTCTTTACTTGTTTTGAAAATTCGTCTACGGATAATCCGATACATGGTTCTATAGCATCGGCATAATCTGCAAAGTTGATTGAAAATCCCGCATAATCTCCTGCTGCCAATGTACCACTTATTACAATTTTAGAGGGGTCAGTAACAGTTACATCAAAAGAAAAACGAATATAATCATCAAAGTCGGCACCATTGTTTATAGCAAATCCGACATTAATCGACATAATTGTACCTACAGAAGCGGTTTCGAGCACATTAAGAACCAGCTCCTTCTTTGTTGCATCCAACTCAATACTAGCTATACCAGAAGCTGCATCACAAACACCGCCTGCCGTATTATAGTACCAACCGTTGGTACCCTTGGTAGGAGCTGTTCTATTCCAACAGTTTTTCGATATATTGATAGGATAAAACACCACACTCCCATTAGACAATGCAGCCAACGTCTCATCTACCGTCATTCCCAAATACGTATGAAACTTTTCTGCATAATCAGTCAGTTTAACCGTCTTCGCTTCCAAACGGCTGATGGGAAACTCTGCTTTGGTAGAAACCACAGCATCCGCATTCGTCTTCAGATAGGGGTTTTCATTCTCCCCGTACACATGCTTGCTGGTAGCATCCTCCGGATCCGTACTGCATGCAGCCAGTGACAGAGTGAAACAAGCAATTAAAGCATATATAAAATTCTTTTTCATCGTACTATTCTTTTTATTAATCTGTTATCATTATAGTTATTACTGTAGTAGCATTAGGATCCAATGGTATTACATCTTGAAACGTATCTATTGAACTAATTTTTACAATTTTATCATATCCTAAACTATTAGTTATATGCAAGCTACGATAGTGTACTCCTGATTCAAAAGGTCCAGATATTCGAAAAGATAACATTACTAAATTGGGACCGATAATAACAGGGGTTTCTACTATTGAGTTTATCCCATTATAATTAGAGATGATGCCTCTCACTGGAGATGATACCTCTATTGTCACCGGAGTTTGATGAGAGCCTAAAGTTTTTATCATTGAAACCCTGACCAAATGTGGATATGAAGAATTTATTTTATTTTCCAAATTCCCTGCATAAACATGCAATAAGTGGCAAACCATATATATGAAAAGAATATACTTTCTCATAATTTTAATTTTATAATTTTTAATCTAATATCCCGGATTCTGCTTCAACTTAATGTTGCCATCCAATGCAGACTTAGGTAACGGAAAAATATCACAATGCCTGTCTGTCTTATCCGTCTTCGCATCTTTGCAAAACCATGACTTGCCATTATATACATTCTGATTGGTTCCGTTTATACGGAAACGGATCAAGTCCTGACGACGGTGATGCTCTGCCACAAACTCCCAGGCCAGTTCGTCCAACAAACCACCCAGTTCAATATCATCGCCCCCTTCTTCTGTGATAATCCAGTTATCGGCTTCTCCCATGATTCCCTGATTCTCCCGATGTCCGTAGTTATAACGGCTGCCACCCTTCAATTGAGCTACAGTAACCGTTGCTTTACCGGGATCGGACTTGAAGGCACGTTGGCGTACAGCTGTTACCAAATCGGCCGCCACTTGCTCGCTTTCTCCATTGTAACCACCTAAACGAAGCAAGCACTCCGCTTTAATAAAATAAGCATCAGCCAAACGGAAGAAAGGCACATCATCATAAGAAGTTCCATAGTCGCCTGAAAGTATTTCATATTTCACCAAGCGTTCACTTTCAAAGGGATAGCAACCGGGGTTGTCTATACTGTGTAATTCCCGAGTATATACCAACGGTTCACTGTCCACATAAATGGGAGCACCAGCATAGTCATATTGCTGTCCTGATATCCAACAGTCTTTATAGCGACTGTCTTTTTCATCGTATGTTTCCAGAAATTGAGGAAGAACAGCCGCTCCACCGGTAGCCCATCCGTTAAACTGCCACGTTGCACGTCCGGCTACATGCATCCACATATTTGCCATATAGTTACCTCCGGCGTATTTAAACTCAAACGGAATACCAAAGATAATTTCAGGCGAACCGGAAATATCTTCTCTAAAATTATCCGAATAATTCGGAGCCAAAGAGAACTTGCCACTGTTAATCACTTCATTTACCTCATCAATAGCCTTTCCGTAATAAGAATTATCAGAGTAATCATTGAACCATGCATTGTGGTTCAAATACATTTTTGCCAGAAGCATATTGATGGCATAGTCGTTCAGCTTACCCATTTCTACTTTTGTTCCACATTTCCCCTTTACATCCGTCAACTCACTGATCAGGAAATCCCACATCTGTTGGGGAGTTGCCTGTTCGGGCAACCATCCGTCTTCATGTTCATATTGCGTATCCAATGGGATGTTGCGGAACAAATCGAATAAAATATAATAATAAAGAGCGCGATAAGCCCTTAATTGCGAAGAAGTGGTTATATCAGCAGCAATGACTTCATCTGCCAACAGTTTGTTACAGGCATTGATACCGGCATAGTTACGGTTCCATGTATCATTGAAATGGGCTATCTGTGAATGGAACTGATGTTTGTGCATAGACACGTACAAATCCCCCCAGCCGATACTGATCCGATAAGGAATACACCATGAATCGGACGACTGGTCCATCATATCGGCATAACTATACCATCCCCAATACACATCACGAAGACTGCTGTATACCGGAGCAAACATGGCCGCCCGGTCTTTTTCTGTAAACTCATACTTCTCGGAAGCAATCGTATCATAAATCGTTTCGCTCAAATCTGTACAACTGCCCAAAGACAAGGTACAAGCTCCTATCGCTGAAGCCCAAAGTGCTTTATTGAATATTGTTTTCATGTTAGTTCTTCATTTAAAAGTTAGAAAGATACATTCAGACCGAAAGTGAATGAACGGGTAGAAGGATATTTATCGCGCCAGTCAATACCCAAAGACCAAATATCACCATTTGACATTTCAGGATCCAATCCATCATATCCGGTAATGCAGAATAAATTATCGGCAGAAACATAAGCCCGGATATTTTTCACAAACTTACTGCTTTTCAATGGAATGTTATAGCCCAACGTAATGTTAGTTATTTTCAAAAAATCACCATCCTCCAAATAATAGCTTACAAAAGTCTGTTTTTGGGCTGTTGATAAGGTATATTGTCCACCATAAGGAGCCTTTTGCACAGATTTCAAGCGATTATAAGCGATCGAGTTGTTCTCATAATAAGCACGAGGCTCGTTCAGAATCTTAAAACCAAACTGGCCTGTCATCTGGAAAGATAAATCAAAATTTTTATATCTGAACGAGTTGTTCCATCCCAAATACAATTTAGGAAGAGCATTCCCTAAATATTGACGGTAGTCATCATTAGACAGCATATTGTCTGTAAACTCTTCAATCTCACCAGTCTTTGCATTTTCAATCAGCCATAAGCCATTCTCTGAAACACCAACGGACTTCATGCCATAAAATTGTCCCATAGATCTCCCCACTTCCATCCGCTGGGTAGAAAGATTGATAGGTTCACCCAAATAAGCATGATCTATCTGATTTGAAGTCTCATACAAGTCATTTGAAAGACTCAATAATTTGTTCGCATTATGAGAGGCGGTAACTGTGGTTTTCCATTCAAAATCCTTTGTCCGTACAGGAATAGCATTGACAGCAATTTCAATACCTTGGTTACGCATCTTGCCGGCATTAGCCAAAGTCTTGTTATACAAATTGGGAGGAGTCGGTACCGTAAAATCATACAGCATATCCGAAGTCTTCTTCTGATATACATCAATAGAACCACTCAGGCGTTCATCCAATACAGCCCAGTCCAGACCAATATTAAATTCCTTGGAGGTTTCCCATTTCAAATCAGGATTAGGATTGGATTTTACGCTTAACCCCTGATGCCAGACGCCATTATCATAGAAATAAGGAGAACCATACTCATACCGGGTTAATGAATTATAAGAGTCACCTACAATGACACCTGTCACACCATAACCGGCACGTAACTTTAAGTTATTCAGCCACGTAAGGCCTTCCATGAATTTTTCGTTACTGATAGTCCATCCCAAAGAAACAGAAGGGAAAGTAGCCCATTTATTGTTCTCACCAAATTTGGAAGAGCCTTCACGGCGTACACTCAGCAGAACATTATATTTATTATCGTAACCATAGCTCACACGTCCGAAGAAACCAATCAAGGTATTGTCATTCTTGTAACTGCTCATGCCGGCTTTTCCATCTTTCAAAGCTGTACCTAATCCCAAGTTATTCCAAAGATAAAAATCTGTTGGATAATCATAGTTATTAGCTCCAAAACCTTCATTTACATTATACTGGTAATTATAGCCCACCAATGCATCAAAACGATGTTTATTCCAAGTATGATTATATTTAGAAGTAACTTCCAGATTATCTGTGGTATATTCATTCTGAGAATGATAAGCATATCCTGTGTGATTCTCGCTCTTCTGTGAAAAATATTCGGAAGTATAATATCCACGATTATGATCACTAGTAACCCTACGGCTTAACATGAGGTTGGTCTGCCAGTTTTTAATCGGTTCAAAGGTGATATTCCCCGTCATCCGGGTATTCTCACTATTGTATTTACCATCCTGTTCACGGATGATACCTACCGGATTATAATAATAATTTACGGCAAAATTCTCGTAAAAAGTTCCATCCTCATTCCAGATGGGTTCAGTAGGGTTACGCATAATAGCCTGTCGGTAAATACCCAGACCTGCCGCATCAATCGGACCATTCTTATGGAATGTCTTTACCATATTGAAATTCACTTTCAACATATCATTTAACATCCAGTGAGAAACATCAAACCTCATTCTCATCTCTTCATTATAGGTCTCAAGCAACACACCTTCCTCTTTGCGATACGTAAAATCCGCAGAATAAGTGGTATTTTTTGATCCTCCGGAAATATTAAAATTATGGTTATGAGTAAATGCAGTACGGGATACCGCATCCAACCAATCCGTATCATACCCTTTATCAGCATAGTTTGTCAATCCCTGACGGATTTCCTCTGCTCCATAGAAATCAAGCGTCTTGCCAAACTTGGAAAGAGACATATACCCGGAATAATTGGCAGCCGTACGCGACTCGCGCTGGCCGTTTTTTGTAGTAATCAAAATAACGCCATTAGCACCTCGTGTACCATAAATAGCTGCCGCAGAAGCATCCTTCAACACATCAATAGAAGCTATGTTTTCGGGGGAAACCGTTCCTAAACCACCTTCTATTCCGTCCACCAATACCAATGGAGTAGAGCCTCCCTGCAATGAAATCACACCACGCAAACGAATTGTAGATTCCGCATTCGGATCACCGGAGCCTTTCGCAATGGTCAATCCTGCCACTTTACCTTTAATCAGTTCGGCTGCATCTCCAATCTTACCTGCTGTAAAGTCTTCGGCCTTCACAGAAGCCACCGCACTGGTTACATCTCCCTTGCGCTGCGTACCATAACCGATTACAACCACTTCATCCATCAGTTCGGAATCGTCTTGCAGGGTAATATCTTTCTTACCACCATTTCCGACTGGAATTTCCTGAGTCTGATAACCG
>OIGU01000464.1_pt1 | contig 15789 bp, 10 predicted proteins | sample 1582391 | NCBI WGS metagenome assembly OIGU01 (sample SAMN02674887, study PRJEB24791) | human gut metagenome, SKBSTL062 | isolation source: stool | host: Homo sapiens | place: USA
GCTCTTCCGATCTCCATCTTTTTGGTTTGTTTTAAACTCGTACTTAATTTCTTTCAGTTCTTCGTTAGCCTTTACGATTTTCTTTTTCAGTCCTTCTTTATAGGCTATGAATTTTGTTTCGAGTTCTTTATCTTCCAATGAAAGCATTTGTACGGCAAGGATGGCGGCGTTCAGTGCGCCGTTGATACCCACAGTCGCTACAGGAATCCCCGGAGGCATCTGTACGATCGCCAGAAGGGCGTCCATTCCGTCAAGAGACGATTTGATGGGTACACCGATGACCGGAAGCGGGGTCGATGCGGCAATCACGCCCGGCAGATGGGCAGCCATACCGGCAGCAGCGATAATTACTTTAATGCCGCGTGAGCGGGCATTCTTGGCAAACTCTTCCACAGCTTCGGGAGTGCGGTGAGCCGAGAGGGCGTTCATTTCGAACGGTACATGGAGATCGTTGAGTAACTGTGCGGCCTTTTCCATGACAGGAAGGTCGGAAGTGCTACCCATGATAATGCTTACGATTGGAGTCATATTTATTCTACTTTTGAGATTGATTGATAACGAGATGGAATGAATCAACTTCACCACAGATTACACAGATTCTCATAGATTAATGATTTACTTTATCGATAACAAGATTAAAAGTTCTGTGAGAATCTGTGTAATCTGTGGTGAGACCATTCAAGACTAAGCAAGTGGTAATGAATGAATCGGGAAAGCCTTTATGCATTTACCACTGCTTTGTATCCTTCGGCATCCAGCAAGTTGTCAAGGTCTGCTGCATTGGCAGGTTTCATTTTGATGAGCCAGCCTTCGCCATACGGATCTTTATTCACTAATTCCGGATTCTCTTCCAGTGCCGGGTTTTGTTCTACCACTTCACCGGCTACGGGCAGGAAGAGGTCAGAGATTGTTTTAACTACTTCGATCGTACCGAACACTTCTCCCGCTTCCAGTGTTTCGCCTTCAGTAGGAATATCGACAAATACGATGTCGCCCAGTTGCTCCTGAGCGTAGTCGGTGATACCTACATAAGCTACATCGCCTTCGAGGCGGATCCATTCGTGTTCGTTAGTGTACTTTACATTCTGTGGGAAGTTCATAATGATTAGTTTTTAGGATTGATACTATGTTTAAAATAAAAATATACGGAACAAAACATTGCTGAGCGGATGGAGCACCAGCAGTGAGCAGACGAAACCGACGGTAAAGCCGGCAAGTACTTCGCCGAGGGTGTGATGTTGCAGGATGATGCGTGCCGAACCCAATATCCCCGCCACGAGGATGAAGAGGCATAGCCACCACACCGGATTATAACTGAACAGCGCGCTGAACGAAACCAGTCCGCCCACGATGCCGCCCATACCTGCCATGTGTTCGCTCAGTTTCCACTTCAGATTGACAATGATGCAGATGACCAGCACCACCAGTGAAGCCAGTATAATGCCCGTCATGTACCAGGGAATGTTCAGCTTGTGCATCATCATCAGGCAGAATACGTACGAGATGATGGTAAGCAGGATCGGTACATAGCGTTTCTTACGGTCGCTCAGGTCCTGGCGGGCAAAGCCATTCACTTTGCGGAACAGGAAGATGGTCATGGTGGGCATCAGGATGGTGAAGCAGTAGACAATTCCCAATACGATGAGTTTGTACTGCAACGGCATGATGCGTAGGTAAGAGAACAGGAACAATACCAGAAAAGCCAGGAAGGGGATAGAGAATGGAGTCAGTATTCCCGAAATGATTCTGGCCGTACGGATCAGTGTCCTGTCAGCTATGATATGTTGCTCTATCTTCTCTTCTTCAGCCATTTTGTTTGTTTCTTTTATTATGCTTTTTTATTTTCTCAGTCTCGCCACCGGAATGTTGAGTTGCTGGCGGTACTTGGCCACCGTGCGGCGTGCGATGGGATATCCTTTCTCTTTCAGTATTTCGGCCAGTTCGTCATCGGTCAGCGGTTTCTTTTTGTCCTCGCTGTCGATGCATTCTTTCAGGATCTTCCGTATCTCGCGTACCGACATCTCTTCACCGCCTTCGGTGGTGTATCCGTCGCTGAAGAAGAACTTCAGGGGATAAATGCCGTAATTCGTTTGCACGTATTTGCTGTTGCTGACGCGTGAGATGGTCGAGATGTCCAGCCCGGTGCGTTCCGCCACGTCCTTCAGGATCATCGGGCGGAGCAATGACTCGTCGCCTTCGAGGAAGAAGGGGCGTTGCAGGTCGATGATGGCCTGCATGGTGGTCATCAATGTATTCTGGCGTTGCTTCACGGCGTCGATGAAGCCTTGTGCGGCGTCCATCTTCTGCTTGAGGAACATCATGGCCTCTTTCGATTCTTTTGATTGGTTGGCCTTGTTCTTCGTATGTTCCTCGACCATCTCCGTGAAGTCGCGGCTCATGCGCAGCTCCGGCAGATTGCGGTTGTTGAGGCTGATGTTGATGGTTCCGTCATCGTAGGTGTCTACTATGAAATCGGGGACGATCTGTTGCAGGTTCCGTCCGATGGCTTCACCCAGCGATGCGCCCGGACGGGGGTTGAGCTTGGTGATCTCTTCAAGTGCCTTATAGAAGTGTTCTTCGTCCAGTCCCAGCTTTTTGATGATCTTTTCCCAATGCTTGCGGGTGAACTCTTCGTAACATTCACTGATGATTTCTTCTTCCGTCTCCAGCAGAGGATCTGTGCAGTGGGACTGTTTTTTACGGCGGATCTGTATCAGCAGGCATTCCTGCAGGCTGCGTGCGCCCAGTCCGGGAGGGTCGAAATCTTGTACGATTCTCAGGGCTTCCTCCAGTTCCTCTTCCGTAGCGTTGATACCGGCGTAGATGGCCAGTTCGTCACCGATGCTTTCGAGGGATTTGCGGAGCAGGCCGTCATCGTCCAGCGAACCGATCAGGTATTCCGCCAGTTCGCGCTGATGTTCGGTCAGGTTGCGTTCGCCGAGCTGTTCTCTCAGGATTTCGTAGAATGACGTCGCGTCCGAAAACGGAATCTCTTCTGCCTGCTCGCCTTTGGAGCGGTTGTTTTCCTGAAGTTTATAGTCGGGGATGTCGTCTTCGGTCAGATAGTCGCTCAGCGAGTCATAGTCCGTATCGCCTTCCGTCTCTCCTTCGGAGGTTTCGGCAGGGGTGGTCTCGTCGGAGGTGCTTTCTTCTTTGCCTTCTTCAAGGGCGGGATTCTCCAGCAGTTCGGCATGTACACGGTCTTCCAGTTCCACAGCCGGTAGCTCCAGTAGTTTCACTACCAGAATCTGCTGCGGTGAGAGCGTTTGTATCTGCTGCTGCGCCTGCGATTGTATCTGACGGGAACCTTGTGCCATACGTTTAATGCTTTACAGTTTTTGTTTCTCGCTACAAAAGTAATGAATTGTTCGATATAGCGAAATGATTTATCCGATAAAAGGAGTTAAAGGAAAAACCGGAGGGAGCGGGGAAGACATGGAGGGGGTGTTCCGGAAAGATATTCCCGGCCTCTTCCATGGCAGGACGGTTATTGCTCTGCTGTGAATCTTATTTGCTTTATCTCCTTTGTCAATTCATCCTTTGTTCCTATCTTTGCCATCATAACTTTAATATATACCATTATGTTCAGCAAAGAGACATATACGCAGCGCAGAGCCCTGCTGAAAAAAACATTAGGCTCCGGAGTACTGTTGTTTCTGGGAAACGACGAGTGTGGATTGAACTACGAGGACAATACGTTCCGCTATCGTCAGGATTCTACCTTTCTCTACTACTTCGGCCTTTCGTTTGCCGGGCTTTCGGCTATAATCGACATTGATGAAGATAAGGAAATTATATTCGGTGATGAACTGACCATCGATCATATCGTATGGATGGGGACTCAGCCCACACTGAAGGAAAAGAGTGAGCGGGTGGGAGTGGACATCACCATGCCTTCGGCCGACATTGTGAGCTATCTGCACAAGGCGGTACAGAAGGGACAGGCCATCCATTACCTGCCGCCCTACCGTGCAGAGCATAAACTGAAGTTGATGGACTGGCTGGGAGTGCCTCCCGCGCGTCAGGAGGGTTCGGTGCCGTTTATCCGTGCGGTGATCGCGCAGCGTAACTACAAGTCGGCCGAGGAGATTGTCGAAATCGAGAAGGCCTGCGACATTACGGCGGATATGCACATTACGGCCATGAAGATCCTGCGTCCCGGGATGCGCGAGTGGGAAGTATCGGCAGCCATGGAAGCCGTGGCGCATGCCGCAGGGGGTGACCTTTCGTTTGCTACCATCGCTACGGTGAACGGACAGACGCTCCACAACCATTATCATGGCAATATCGTCAAGCCGGGCGATCTGTTCCTGATCGATGCGGGCGCAGAAACGGAGATGGGTTATGCAGGCGATATGTCGTCTACCGTTCCTGCCGATAAAAAGTTTACCCGGCGCCAGCGCGAGGTTTACGAGATACAGAACGCCATGCACTTGGAGTCGGTGAAAGCACTTCGTCCGGGTATTCCTTATATGGATGTATACGACTTGTCGGCACGTGTGATGGTCGAAGGTTTGAAAGGACTCGGGCTGATGAAGGGAAATGCCGAAGACGCTGTGCGCGAGGGTGCACATGCTTTGTTCTATCCTCACGGGCTGGGACACATGATGGGGCTCGACGTACATGACATGGAGAATCTGGGTGAACTCTGGGTGGGCTATAACGGACAGCCCAAGAGCACGCAGTTCGGCCGTAAGTCGCAGCGTCTGGCCATTCCGTTGGAGCCGGGTTTTGTACATACCGTGGAGCCGGGCATCTACTTTATTCCCGAACTGATAGATCTCTGGAAGGGCCAGAAGAAGTTCACCGACTTTATCAATTACGATAAAGTGGAGACTTACAAAGACTTCGGAGGCATCCGCAATGAGGAGGATTATCTGATAACCGAGACAGGCGCCCGCCGTTTAGGAAAGAAGATTCCGCTGACACCGGACGAGGTGGAAGCGTTAAGATAGTTTTTTTTTTTCATTAGTTGAAGTATTACTAAGATGTGAATCCAGGTAATACATATTAAGTTTTTATTATGTCCGGATAGTGATCCGGTCGATTTATTTTAAATTTTGTTAATATGGGGTTGCCCGGATGTGAATCCGGGCAATCTTTTTTTTATCGATTTTTTTAAATAAAATCAGGAAAGGATTGTTTTTCTGATTTTAATAAGATACTTTTGTTGAAAATCTGAATCGTTTACTGTCTTAGGCGGAATTTAGTCATTGAAACGGATATTTGCCGTTTACGAAATAAGAATGTTACTGATTCTGATAAGACATTATACGGAGATAACTTAACTTTTTTTTTTTCATAGCATTATGATGTCACTTAGATGTGAATCGGGGTGGCAGATCTCTTTTATAATAAGATAATATTAATGAATTTTTCTAATTGACAAAGATTGTTTGGATGTGAATCCGGGCAATCTTTTTTTTGTTGTTTTTTGAAAAAAAGAGAAGAAAGAGTTGTTTTTAAAATTTTAAGGGCATACCTTTGGGAGAATTAAATAATTTTCTAATACTAACCTTTACTAATCCTATAAAAACATGAGTGGATTGTATTATAACTTGGCGTTGCGAAACAGTGATCTGAGAGATAAAGATTCTGAAAAACTGTATTATTGTGTTTTAAAAAACAGAGGAGTGCTGGATCAGGATACGTTTGTCAATTATCTGAGTCAGATCACCGGAATAAAAGAGGCTATATGTCTGGGAGTACTCTCGAAATTGGGAGCGGCTGTCATCAATTATCTGAAAGACGGGCAAAGCGTTGATATTCCGCATTTGGGTACTTTTAATCTGACTGCGAGCAGCACCGGCGTGAAAACGCTTGATGAGGCGAAAGCGTCACAAATAAAGGCTATCAATCTACGCTTTTCTGCTAAGGAAGAGACTGACTTAGTGCTGAGTCGTTGTGCGTTAACCCGAAGCGTCTCATTAACAAATACAAATGATGTGATTAAAGAGAAGGATCCAAGCGGTGAAATCGTGGATGATCCTACTGCATAGTCAGTATAAAATATTTATTTATAACTTTAGATAAGCCGCTGGGAATAGCGGCTTTTTTTATTACAAATAGGCTTTCTCTGAAAAATCTCTCAAAAAGGCCTCCATCTCGAGACTTAAGTCTTGGCGGGGGAATATTTAAATCTTGAAAAATCATCGCTTAAGCGATGATTTAAAAGGGGCTAAACGCTTGCTTTGGCGGATTGGTAATATATCTTTATTCTTTCTGTTTGGCTGTCTTGGTGCTATATTTATACAATATATGAGCTTCGTTTTTTTGCCGGATATTTTCTCTTTCTTTCTCTCTCTACTTCTTCTGATAATTCTTGTTTTTTATGCATCGATACACTACTTTTGTCCGTTACAGACAGAAAAACGATAAAACCATTCACAAATATTCAATTCATAAACTATGCGTAAATTAAAAAATGTCCTCCGGGCATCTTCATGCTGTACTTTTTCAATCTTAATGTGTCTCCCGGCCGCCGGGCAGAATGCATGGAGCGAAGCTGACTGCGTGACCCTGCTGGACAGTACCTCGGTAACCGTGCAGCCAAACGGCTCCGGAAGTTTTGCCGTGTACAAATCGTTTAAAGTACAGACTCCCAAAGGGGCAGTGAATAACCATGTGATCAAGTATGATTATGATCCGCTGACGGCCTTTGCCCGTTTCAAGCAAGTCACCGTGCAGCGTGCCAACGGCGAAACCATGCAAGTGGACGTGACCAAGACCTGCGATTATGCCGCTCCGGCAAGGGCTATTTATTGGGGAGCCCGTCAGATCATGCTCGAACTCGGACGCCTGGAGCCGGGAGATGTCGTTTCCTACGAAATCAGTAAGAAAGGCTTTACTTATGCTCTGCTGGCAGGAGCTGAAGATGATGACGCACGTTTCATTCCGCCCATGCGCGGGCAGTTCTACGACATTGTTCCTTTTTGGGTGAATGAACCCACCCGCCGCAAGGTATACGTTGTCAGTATGCCGATGGAAAAAGAGCTTCAGTTCCAGTTCTATAACGGTGCCTGTACCTCGTCAATGCGTTATGAGGACGGGCGAAAGGTATATACGTTTGCCGTGGACGAAGTGCTTCCTTTCCGGAAAGAGCCCAATATGGTGGATCTTTTTGACGAAGCCCCGAAGCTGATGATGTCATCTACCCCGAAATGGGAGGATAAGTCGCTCTGGTTTCACGACTTGAACGAGGCATACGGCAGTTTTGCCGCACTGCCCGAGGCTCAGAAGAAAGTGGACGAACTGATAAAGGGAAAAAAGACCGAAATGGAGAAAATTGCCGTATTGACCCATTGGGTAGCCGATAATATCCGTTATGCGGGCATCACCATGGGCGAAGGCGAGGGCTTTACGCTCCATAATACGAAGATGAACTACACCGACCGCTGCGGAGTATGCAAGGACATTGCCGGCACGCTGATCTCTTTCCTGCGTATGGCGGGATTTGAGGCCTATCCGGCCATGACGATGGCGGGAAGCCGCATCGAAAGCATCCCTGCCGATCACTTTAACCACTGTGTGGCAGTGGTGAAGCTGGCGAATGGGACGTATATGCCCCTCGATCCTACCTGGGTTCCTTTCTGCCGCGAGTTGTGGAGCAGTGCCGAGCAGCAGCAGAACTATCTGCCCGGCATTCCGGGAGGTTCCGACCTGTGCCTGACTCCGGTTTCGGCTCCCGAGAATCATTATGTCCGCATCACTGCCGATAACAAAATCGATGCAAAGGGCACGCTGAAAGGTTCGTTTACCATCACCGCCGAAGGTCAGTCGGACAGCAGCATCCGCCGCATCTTTACGCAGGGCTGGCAGACCGAATGGCAAAGCACGATGGAAAGCCAGTTGCTCAACGTATCTCCCAAAGCCCGTATGCTCGGAGTGGACTACGGAAAGGCGCCGAAGGATTATCAGACAGGCCCCATTCGCATCACGTTCCGTTACGAGATACCGGACTATGCGCTGGTCGGTGACCGGGAATTATTGTTGAAACCGATGGTGATGAACAACCTCTATGCGAGCGTTCTCTCGTTCCTGCGCATCGATACCGGCTTGGAAACCCGCCAATACGGCTTCCGTGATGCTTGCTCTCGTCTGGTCGAATTGGACGAAACGATTGCCCTGCCGCGGGGATATCGCCTGGCGGGAGAGCCGCGCAGCGAACAAAAGGCCGCTCCGGCAGCCGACTTCGAAGGCTCGTTGCAGCAGGTTGGCAACAAACTGGTGCTGAAACAGAAACTCGCCTTGAAGAAGCGCATCTATCGGGCAGCCGACTGGGAAGGATTCCGTGCTGCGGTGAATGCCTACAAAAGCTTTGCGGATTATTTGATTGTTAAACTCTAAAAAGATGATCGTCACACATGACTAAAATATATACCCTTCTGCTCCTCTGCCTGTTTGCGCTGACTCTTCCGGTCACCGCCCGGGAAGCGGAATTTAAGAAAATCAAAGAAAGCTGGACCCTGCAGGCTGATGGTACGCAGGTTTATCGTCAGTCGAAAGTCCTGACGCTGTACACTCACACGGCCATGAACCGCACGTATGGGGAGTCGTTCATTACGTATGATCCCCGTTATCAGACTTTGCAGATTCACGAGTCGTATACCCGCCAGAAAGACGGAAATATCATCAAGACTCCCGCCAATGCTCTGGTCGAAGTGCTCCCCTCGGCAGCAGCCAATGCGCCGGCATTCAATGCTTTGCGCGAGATGGTAGTCGTACACACCGGGCTGGAACTCGGAGCTACCATCTATCTGGACTATTCCATTACAACCAAACCGGGATATTTGCCGGGGATTCAGATCTGCCGGTTGCTGGAGCACTCTTCGCCGGTGAAGGAGTACGAGATCAGCATCACCGTTCCCCGGGGGCAACATCTGGAATATGCCCTTAACAACCACAAGGCGAAAGCTTCCGTAACCGAATCCGAAGGGATGAAGCAAGTCAGCTGGACCCTGAAGAATCTGCCCGCCCTCAGCCGTGAGCCGCAGGTGTCGGTGATCGGCGGTGATTTGCCTCTGCTGACTGCCACGACTGAGGAGAAACCCCTGTCGTTTCTGACGTCACAATGGCAACCGGAAGGAGATGCAGGGATTCGTGCGCTGGCCGGAAAACTGACTGCCGGAGCGAAGGACGATAAAGAAAAAGTAACCGCGATACGTGACTATGTGATTGATAATCTTTACTATTCGTCCCTCCCGTTGGCGGAAAGCGGTTATCGCATCCGTCCCGCCGCAGAGGTGATCCGTTCGGCATACGGCACGGAGGCCGAGAAGGCGAATCTGATGGCCGCATTGCTGAAAGCGGCCGGACTGAAAGCCGGGATAGGGGCGGTCTGCGCTCCGTCCGAGAATACGGCATCACTGGGAGTAGGCAGCATCCGCGAACTGTTTGTGTGGACCGACGCCGGAGGCAGCCAACAGGCTCTGTCACTGAAAGGCAAAACTCCCTCAGCCGTTTCCTGGCAGAAAGATTATGCCTATGTAGTTTCATTGACGCAGCCGTTTGAACTGAATCTTCCACCGGTTACCCTGAGAAAAGACTATGCATTGCAGCCCGACGCGGCAAATGCCAAAGATGGCTATCTGGTCTTCACCCTCCCTGTAGAGCGTGGCAGCCTGGCCGGTTCCCAGTACGTCCGGTTCAATAGCAAGCGCACTTCAAACCTTTTGTTGCCCGGGCTGGCGGATGAATCTTTCACCTATACCGTAGATACTCCTGCAGGTATGGAACCTGTCACTCGGCCGATGGAGAAGAAGATGGACAATGCCGTAGGTACATTAACCATTTCCATCCGTCCCGAAGGAGCGAAAACACAAGTGATCCGGAGCCTGAAGTTGAAGAAACAGATGATTCGCCCGGCGGATTATGCCGCTTTCCGTCAACTGATGACAGAGTACGGGGCGGTGGACGGGCTGACGCTAGTGTACAGAAAACCTCTTCCCTGATCCCTCTTTTCGACAGGAAGAGACAGTATATGTGTGCTATTATTCAGATTTAATAACTCAAAATATAACAATGAAGATGTAGCGGGAGCTGCCCGCAAAGGACGTAGGCCGGTATCCGGCGGAACGGTCTCCAAACGATAAGCGGTGATTCATGGAATGAGGATGTGTCGAAACTCGCATTCACCACAGATCACACGAATGTATACAGATGGATACTGTTATCTGTCAATAGATTAAGTCCGTCCTGTGAAGTTCTGTATCACTCTGTGGTGAGTTATGGCATACCCCCGTTCTGCAGGTCACGCTCCGTAGAGCTCCTCTCCTGTGCCTCTCTGCCTATGCAGCTCTGTGGTGAAACAGGCTTCCGCGACATCTTTTAGGGAGGAACCCTTATGAGAAAACTATTATTGCTCTTATTTTCAGCACTTTTTGTGCAGTCAGCCCAGGCTGAAGATGTGCTGCGCCTGATGACCTACAACGTCCGTAACGCCAATGGTATGGACGGTATATGCAATTATCAGCGTGTAGCCAATGTGATCAACAACGCCCGTCCGGACATCGTTGCCATCCAGGAACTGGACAGCATGACTGCCCGAAGCAACCGGACCGATGTTCTCAAGGAACTGGCGGAACGCACTCAATTGCATCCCTGCTTTGCGCCTGCCATTGATTATGACGGAGGAAAGTATGGCATCGGTATACTTTCGAAAGAGACTCCGCTCCGTGTGCAAACCTTCGCCCTTCCGGGACGTGAAGAGGCACGCACGCTGCTTGTCGCCGAGTTCCCGGAGTATGTCTTTGCGTGTACGCACCTTTCTCTGACCGAAGAGGATCGGATGAAGTCTCTCGAAATCCTGAAATCCGTTGCAGCCGATACCCGGAAACCTTTCTTCCTTGCCGGTGACTTCAACTCGGATGCCGACTCCGGCTTTATCAAAGATTTGAAGAGTACATTCCAGATACTTTCCAACCCGAAGCAGCCCACTTATCCGGCTTCCGAACCGAAGGAGACGCTCGACTACCTGATTGCTCTGAAACAGGAAACGCCTACTTTTGTTGTCAACTCGGCCCGGGTGATCGATGAGCCTCTGGCGTCCGATCATCGTCCTTTGTTGGTAGAAGTACGGATGGCGGTACCCGAGAATCGGATTTGCCGTACCAAACCCTATCTTCAGAATCCCGTAGGAGGTGGAATCACGGTGATGTGGCAGACCAACGTGCTGGCCTATTGCTGGGTGGAGTACGGCACGGACCCTTCCAACCTGAAGCGCGCACGTACCCTTCTGGATGGTCAAGTTGTTTGTGGCAATACTCTTCACAAGATTCGCCTCGATAGTTTGCAGCCCGGACAGAAATATTATTATCGTACCTGTTCGCAGGAGATCCTGCTTTACCAGGCCTACAAAAAGGTGTTTGGCAATACAGCCCGTACAGAACTCAGGGAGTTCACGTTACCCGCAGCCGGTGATGACAGTTTTACGGCTGTGGTGTTCAACGACCTGCATAAACAATCGAAGACGTTTCAGGCATTGTGCGAACAGATAAAGGGGATTGACTATGATTTTGTAGTGTTCAACGGCGATTGTGTAGACGACCCCGCCAATCACGATCAGGCAACAGCCTTTATCAGCGAACTGACCGAAGGCGTAGAGGGTGACCGCGTACCTGTCTTCTTTATGCGCGGCAATCACGAGATCCGGAATGCCTATTCGGTAGGCCTGCACAGCCTGTTCGATTATGTAGGCGATAAGACTTACGGCTCCTTCAACTGGGGAGATACCCGTATCGTAATGCTCGATTGCGGTGAAGATAAGCCGGATGATCATTGGGTATATTACGGACTCAACGATTTTACGAAGCTGCGTAATGACCAGGTAGGATTTTTGAAGCGTGAGCTCGCTTCCAAAGAATTTAAGAAAGCCGCTAAGCGGATTCTGATTCATCACATTCCGCTTTACGGAAACGACTACGAGAATCTGTGTTCCGGGCTTTGGGGTAAACTTCTGGAGAAAGCACCTTTCAATATCAGCCTTAACGCGCACACACATGAATATGCCTATCATCCCAAAGGCAGCCTTGGCAATAACTTCCCGGTGATTATCGGTGGCGGTTATAGCATGAAAAGTGCAACGGTAATGGTGATTGAAAAGAAGAAGGACATACTTAAGGTGAAAGTACTCAATACCAAAGGAGAAGTGTTGTTGGAGCTTACCGTCTGATAACGTCTCCCCCCGAAAAAAATAGCGGGAGAGGATGTGTTTAAATCCTGATGTAGAAAGGGAGAGCTTCTCATTTGAAATTTGCCTGCCCTTATGAACAATGAAAAGAGCCATGTCAAACTCTATTTTTGAGTAATGATATGGCTCTTTTATGTTTATGGATTACAGTCTGTAACTTTTTAGAGTGTTCACTTTAGTTGCGGCACATTCACTTCTTTTATTTAATTATGTATGTAATTCGAGTACAAACCTGCTCCCCTTGGTATAGCTGGTATCCAGTGTCAGGCTGCCGTTCATTTTGGTTGCTATCAGGGCGCAGATGGGTAGTCCTAAACCGTCTCCTTCTGTCAGGTCTTTGATTTCAGTGAAGGGCTTGAACAGGTTCTCTTGTTTCTCAACGGGAATACCCGTACCGGTATCCGATATAATGAATTGGTGCGTATGTGCGCCTCTCTTTTTGAAATCAAGGAATATCTTTCCGCTTTCGGTATATTCCGCAGCGTTCTTCAGCAAGTGAATCAAGATCCGTTCCAGTTGTTCAGGATTGGTCTTGATCTGGAGTTTGGCAGCATTGACTACGGTCGAAACTTCGGGTTGTACAAACTCTTTCACCTTATCCATGGTAGCTTCACAGAAAGTATTTACGTTGATCTCCTTCATTTCATAAGGTTCGGTCAGAGAGTTTTCCAATGTGGAAAGTTCCTGTATATCATTGCTGAACTTCTTCAGGGCTGCTACTTGTCCTTGCATCTGCTGTGCCTGTTGAGGTGCTTTGTCCGACAGCTCGGCGGCAGAAGAGGCGAGTGTATCCAGCGTAGGTTCCATCTGTGCTGAAATATTCTGGATAAACTGTGTCTTCAGTTCATTGTGTTCATTGGCTATCTGTACGCTCTTTTTCAGTTTCCGGTTACCGGCAATGAAACGAAGCAGTACGATGGCCACAAATATCAGACCGGCAATCAGGATTACTACCAGTGTGCACAGCCCGACGATCATATACTGTTTGCCCGAAAGTGTGTCTTCTTTCTCCTGAATGATCTGCTGGCTTTCGTCATACTTGCGTTTCAGTACGTTCAGTTCGTCTTGTGCCGTCATTGCTTTTACCGAATCGGTCCAGACGATGAAGTTCTCGTAAGTGCGGGCCACCAGTGAGGCATTGTTAGATTTACGTCCGATGGCAATCAGTTTTTTATAGCATTCGTTGACCTTATCGTAATTCTTTTGAGCTTTATATTGGTTGATTAATTTCTGAAAGCACGCGTCTCCCTGAGTGTTTTGCCCGAATGTGTAGTAATAACTTGCCTGTGTGTATAGTAGGTTCTCGCTTAATGAATCGTTCTTGGCCAGGCCTACGGTTTCTGCCAACTTATCCAATTGAATTTTAGCCTGCGCCGCATTCTTTAGTCCGATGTACATCTGCAGTCTCTCTTTGGTGATTTGGAAACGTAGCGGGTAAAATTGTTTCTGCTGTTTTTGTTCACCGGCCCAGACTAGCTGATCCATTCCTCTACAGAGGTCGAATGCCTCTTTGTAATAATTTTCACGATGGTACAGAGCTGCTCCCTGAATTCCGCATTCCACGGCTTTCGGATAATTTTCCTGCGTTGCGAAAGCGCCATAGGCCTGGATGAAAAGATAACGCGCCTTAGTGTATTCTTTTTGTTCCAGACTACTCTGCGCTTGTTTCATCAGTTCATTTGCTCTGTTTTGTGTGCCTTGTGCATCGACGATTGTGCTAAAACAAACGAGGATGGTCAGGATTAAAGTCGATATTTTCATGCGATTTGGTTTTAAACAGTGACAAAGTTAAAAAATCTTTGTAGAAACCTCTCATTTCCCCCTCTTATTTTTCATTTCTTCTTTGATTCTTCTTCAAAGAGGAATGGCGGGCATTACCGGTTGGTTGAAAGGTGGATAAAATTTGATAATTCAGGCATAGATTCTACAAATAAGGCTCTCTCCGGAGCCGGTATTTGTAAAGTCTATGTCTGATAATGATTTGGAATATGGCTCTATCTAATATTTAAAACTGCTTCCTCCCAGGAATTCTCTCAAAAGTGAGGTTGGAGGAATCTCCTTATCCTGTACAGGAGTGAAATATTTGATAAACTTCAGCAACCGGTATGCTTCAGCATATTCCGGACAGTTACGTGGCACGCTGGTAAGAATGGGCTCGGCATGACAGCGGAGCACGGCAAATTCAAATAAAAGGGCGGAGTTGAACATCACATCGGCATTCTCCTGATAAGGGAAAATCCATTTATCTTCTCCGGCGCGTACGCTGGGCCAGCGTGAGATAGTCTCTTGGGCAGAATAGCCGCGATAGTTGAAGTCCCGGATAATACGGCGCAAAAGTCGGTTGTCCGTCGTTGGGATCCAGTTATGATCGTCCAGCGAGATGGTTGTCAAGGCAGAGACGTATATTTTGAACTTATTTGCTGCCGGGATTTGCGGAGTCAGTTCCGGATTAAGGGCGTGTATTCCCTCAAGAATCAATACCGTATGTTCGTCGATCCGCAATTTATCACCTTTATATTCTTTTTTTCCCAACATAAAGTTATAGCGGGGCAGTTCTACTTCCTCGCCACGCAACAAAGCCTGTAGTTGTGTATTGAATAACTCCAGGTCGAGGGCATAAAGGGATTCATAGTCATAATTGCCGTTTTCATCCAATGGAGTGTCTTCACGGTCTACAAAATAATTGTCCAGTGAGATGGGATATGGTTTCAGGCCGTTGGTCATTAACTGGATGGAGAGTCGCTTACTAAAAGTTGTTTTCCCGGATGATGACGGTCCGGAAATCAACACCAGTTTTACACGAGTCCCGTTTTCTCCGCGGTGGAAAATGCTATCGGCTATTTGTGCTATTTTCTTCTCTTGCAGAGCTTCTGCCACATTGATCAGGTCCGTGGCATGTCCCTCTTCACAAGCAATATTGAAATCTCCTACATTGTTCAATCCCATGATGTAGTTCCATCGCAGGTGCTCTTTGAAAACATCGAGCATTTTCTCCTGTTTTACCACATCTTCCAGTACAGATGGGTTTTCTTTGTTAGGAATACGCAGCAACAGTCCGTCGTAGTATTTAACGAGGTCGAATAAGTGGATAAATCCTGTACTTGGGAGCAGATTACCGTAATAATAGTCGGCAGTACCTCCCAAAGTATAATAATAGGTATAGATAGAACCGGAAGATTCGAGTAATTTTACCTTGTCATTCATGCCCCGTTCACTGAATACACGTACGGCTTCAGTTGTATGACACTCAATGCGGTGATAGGTAATGTCTTCCGCTATAATTTCCTGCATACGTTTCTTTATTTGTGACACGTCTTCAAGTGTGACGGGGCGCCCGATCCGCAAATTGCAGAAGTATCCTTTGGATACCGGGTGCTCCACAAAAAGTTTGCCATTCGGAAAGAGTTCGCTGACAGCTTTGTAAAGCACAAAGCAGAGAGAACGCACATACGTACGCATTCCCGAAGAATCTCTTACATCCAGAAACTCTACATCTTTATTGTTATATACACGAAAATTGAGTCCTTCAGAGCGGTTATTTACTTTAGCACTGACTACCTGATAAGGAAAATTAAGATTAAAACCGTAATAAATATCCAAAA
>OIGU01000481.1_pt1 | contig 15169 bp, 9 predicted proteins | sample 1582391 | NCBI WGS metagenome assembly OIGU01 (sample SAMN02674887, study PRJEB24791) | human gut metagenome, SKBSTL062 | isolation source: stool | host: Homo sapiens | place: USA
CGGAATCTGTAGGGAATCCAACATCAGGATGGTTCTTTCCAACCCTTTTTTGCCTCGGTCGAGGCAATGATTGTTGGCTGTTATCAATACGTTGAAGCCGGCATCTTTGATTGCGGTCAGATATTCGTCGGGGGCACTGAAGGCCGGATACCCCCGATAGGGCTTTCCACCGAGGGTTACCTCCAGATTTCCGATGGCGATGTCTGCTTTGCCGATTTCTTCTTTTATCAGTTTAAAGTAGTCTGTATAGTCGTACCCGGTTGCTGTCCGGGCTGCGTCTATCTGTGCCTGATGCTGCATCAGGTCGCCTGCAAAGAGGAGGGTGATCTTCTGTGCGGGTATTGTGTCGGCTGATGAGGTAGGGACAGATTGCTCTTGCGCATTGCTACTGCAAGATACAGAGCAAAAAAAGAGAAAAAGAAGAATCAGATGTTTCATAAATTACCGGTATTAAAGTTCTTTCTGGAGAATACGTTCCATCTCTTCGGCTGTAGGGTTCACGGCAAGAATGATTCCTTGGGCGTTCACGAGGAAAGTTCCGCCGGCAGCGTTCGGTATCCGGTATTTTGACCAGATCTGTTGAACGTCATTCAGCTCGATAAGGTTCAGCCAGGGATAACCGTCTTTCCGTATGGCTTCTCTCATACGGATATCGCTGTTCTGCTCGCGTGCGACGCCGATGACGGTGAATCCACGGTCTTTATATTTTTCGTAGATGGGAATCAATTGCTTGGAGGTCGTACGGCACGGACCGCACCAGGAAGCCCATAGGTCGATCAGAGCCACTTTTCCCCGTATCTGTTCGGACAACTGAACCATGTTACCATTCAGGTCGGGAGCGGAGAAGTCGATGAAACGGTTTCCCGTCTTGGGTTGGTTATTGTCGATAAACATTTGCATTTCCCGGGTATAGGGATGTTCGGGATAGCGGGAGGCATACACTTTTTGAAATACTTCCAGATAGGGGATGACGTCTTCATCTTTCCGTGCGTTCTCCACCTTCATTTTCAGGATAAATAGTCCCACCAGCGAAGGGTGTTGCGAGGCTTGTTCCGTTTCCCAAATTACTTTTTTCCGAAAGAGTTGTTCCCTTTCCTTTATAAGTGCTTTTGCTTCTTCTGTGAATGCTTCGCCACTTTCTTCCAGGCGGTCTCTTTCTCTGAAAAGCTTGTTTCTTTCTTCGGGATTGTCTTTCACCTGATCGAATTTTTTCCAGAGTGCTTGCATGGCTTCACTTTCAAAACGTCCGTATTTTTCGAGCGTATCTCTTCGTGCGTTGAGTTCATCGAAACTGAACTTATTCTCCCCTTCCGCTTCAAATAGCCGGAGAGCCGTCGTCAGTGGGTTGAGGGTCTCTATGCGATAGGGTGGGCGTGCGTCTATGGCAGATATGGTGAAAGATACCGTTCCATTTTCTGCAAAGAAAGTGACCGGATACCAGCAACCGTTTAACAGGTCGTCCCAGCAAATAAGTTCGTAAGCCTTTTCGTGGTCGGTATAGAAGTCGTACTCAAAGACACCGTTGCGCACCGGTATCGAAATCCACGGGGTACTGCGTGTATTCTTGTTGCTTTCTATAAGTATCAGGCGACTGGTTTGTGGTCGGTTTGCCATTTTGCCGGCCAGGTGGCAGTGTACTTTCTTTTTGGGGACAGATGCGTCAAGGCAAATTCCCTCGATCCGGAAGTCTTCTTCATTGTTGCTTTCTACAAAGTCTATCGTCCGGTCCTGCGGATCGATAGGGGCAAATTGCAGAGTAAACGTCACATTGCCCGAAGCCGGCATGTATACCTGCTTGTCCAGTTCGAAACCTTGCGATCGGATGACAGGGTATTTCTTCCCGCTTTGCACCCCGTGTAGAGAGAGCTCCGAAGCCAGCCGTATCCAATAGTTAGGGCGCGAGTAAGCATCCATATACAGAATGGTAGCTGTGTCATTACGGACGATCCGGCTGATTTCAAGTGCGTCGGTATTTCTTTTTTGATATGAGGGATAGTCGATAGAAGAATTTTGTGCGGCAGCCCATGGGGTACATGCGAAGAGAAAGACGCACAAGCCTGTGGTTTTAAATATCGTATTCATGATACTAAGGTATTGAAAAGCAAATTCTCCGTTTCCCCCTCTATGAAGAGGGAAACGGAGGAATGGGTTATTGATAGATCGCCTTCTTACCTGCCAGCAATGTATTTTTCATCAGTGACACGATGGTCATCGGGCCGACTCCTCCCGGAACGGGAGTGATGAACGAACATTTCGGGGATACTTCGTCAAACTTCACATCTCCTGTGAGCTTGAACCCGGACTTCTTGCTGGCATCGGGCACCCGGGTGGTACCTACGTCAATGACCACGGCACCTTCTTTCACCATTTCCGCCTTTACGAAATTGGGTTGTCCCAATGCAGCGATAATGATATCGGCTTCCCGGCACTCTTTCACCAGATCTTTTGAGCGGCTGTGACATACGGTCACCGTAGCGTCTCCCGGATAAGCCTTCTGCATCATCAGTGCAGCCATCGGTTTGCCAACAATATTGCTGCGTCCCAATACGACGCACTTTTTCCCGGATGTCTCTATCCGGTAGCGTTTCAGCAGTTCGAGGATTCCATTCGGAGTGGCCGATACATAGCAAGGTAGTCCGATAGACATGCGTCCTACATTGATCGGGTGAAATCCGTCCACATCTTTGCGGTAATCAATGGTCTCAATCACTTTTTGTTCGGAGATGTGTTTGGGCAACGGAAGTTGTACGATAAATCCGTCTACATCGTCATCTTCATTCAGTTCGCGTACTTTGGCAAGCAACTCGTCCTCTGTCACATCACTTTCGTAACGGATCAGTGACGACTTGAATCCGCACACTTCGCAAGCTTTTACTTTGGCGGCTACATATGTCTCGCTGCCTCCGTCGTGTCCTACGAGGATGGCTGCCAGGTGAGGGCGTTTGCCTCCATGAGCCACTATTTCTGCCACTTCGGCTGCAATCTCCTGCTTTACTTGTTCGGAGATGGCTTTTCCATCAATCAGTGTCATTTCTTATTCGTTTATTGAGTTATTTATTGTTTAGTACTTCGGCTACTTTATTTTTCATTCCTTCTCCTCTGAGGTCACGTGCGATGATGGTTCCGTCAGGTCCGAAGAGGAGGATGAAAGGGATACCTTTTACACCGTACAGATCCATGGGCGTCATACCGGTGTCGATAATTTGCGGCCAGTCGATATTGAGTTCCTTGATCGCTTTTTTGGTATTTTCCGGTTTGTCCCAGACTGCTACTCCCACGACAGTCAGTCCTTTGTCTTTGTATGTGTTGTAGAGTTCGGCTATATGAGGCGATTCGGAACGGCAGGGGCCACACCAGCTTGCCCAGAAATCTACCAAAGTGTATTGACCTTTGCCCACAAAATCGGATAAAGAGCTTGCAGTACCGTCTATGGTCTTACCGCTGAAGTCGGTAAACTTTTGTCCTACTGCCGTCGCTTTCATGCCTTGAAACTGCTTTTCGATGCGGTGATATACGCTCAGTGACTTCAACCAGGGGCCGGAAGCCGCAAATATGGTGTCCATCTCTTCGGGCGAAGCGCACATGGCAAGCTCTCTGATGGCAAACTCTCCGAGTGCATTGTCCGGGTTCTTCATAAACATGTCTTTGTATAGTCGGGTATAAGTCGGGTGCCAGTAAGTATCGGCGTATTCTTTTTTAAGCCGGAGTTGTTCCGATTTGTCTTCTGTTTGCTGTTCGATGGCCGCATGTCTTTTTCTCAACTCTGTGACCAACTCGGATGTCTTATCAGATATGTGGGTATACTCCTCATTCATTGGCGTTCCCTTCGGGTCATTGTGAGTCAGTACATTGACCTGGATGTTGCCCCCTTCGAGGATGAAGTTGGCATACTCTCTGCCTGCATCGATGCGGCAAAAACAGGGGATGTCCGCTTTTCCGGTGAATTTAAATTGCCCGTTGGTCACTTGCGTGCTATCCACTTTCATTCCGTCGTCATAACGGCTGATATAGAGTGTCTGTCCGTTCAGGGTAGAATCGTTTATCAAACCTTCTACCGTATAGGAGTGCCCATTGTGTTGTGCGTTGGCTATCCCGGCTATGGAAGCAAGCGCCAGAGTGAAGAGAATGTGTTTCATTGATTCAATGCTTTTATGGTATCAGGCAAAAGTAATATCATTTACCATCCCCTGTTTTTTGTCAAGAGTAGCTTTATAGATTATTAACAGGGTGGGGAGGAGTTCCGAAGGCAAAGAGGAACTTCTGGGAATAGAGCCGGGATCCGATGCGGGTAGAGCCGGGGTTTTACTGAAATGCAGTAAGCATCTGACTGCAATGCAGCCGGTATTCGGGAGTGGAGCAACCGTCTCCGGGACTTCAAGCGGCGGGTTATGGTTTCTTACTCCGGTAGGTACATAAAAAAAGGAGGAAACAGCGGCTTCCTCCTTCTATTGCATTCTAATTGAATTTATTGAATGATTACATAGACAAAGATACATCATCCCGAAGCCAAAGTCAAGCTTTCGGGAAGAAAAGTGCAGTCTTATTTCATCTTCGGCATCATTTTGCCCATCTTGCTGCTGGTCACCATCTTCATCATTTTGCGAGTCTGGTCAAACTGTTTCAGCAGACGGTTCACCTCCTGGATAGTCGTACCGCTACCTTTGGCGATACGTGTACGGCGCGAACCGTTCAGGATGCCCGGATTGCTGCGTTCCTCCGGAGTCATGGAGTAGATGATGGCTTCGATGCTTTTGAAAGCGTTGTCGTCGATATCGATATCTTTGATGGCCTTGCCCACACCCGGAATCATTGAAGCGAGCTCTTTCAGATTACCCATTTTCTTAATCTGGGAGATCTGGCTGAGGAAGTCGTTGAAGTCGAACTGATTCTTGGCAATCTTCTTTTGCAGACGTTTGGCTTCTTCTTCGTCATACTGTTCCTGAGCACGTTCTACCAGCGAAACGATGTCACCCATGCCGAGGATACGGTCTGCCATACGTGCCGGGTGGAACTGGTCGATAGCATCCAGCTTTTCACCTGTACCCACAAACTTAATCGGTTTGTTGACTACCGAACGGATAGAAAGAGCCGCACCACCACGGGTGTCACCATCCAATTTGGTCAGTACCACACCGTTGAAGTCCAGACGTTCGTTAAATTCTTTGGCTGTATTGACGGCATCCTGTCCTGTCATGGAGTCTACCACGAACAGAATTTCGTCCGGATTGATCGCTTCTTTGATAGCGGTGATCTCGTTCATCATCTGTTCGTCTACGGCCAGACGTCCGGCTGTATCGACGATTACGAGGTCATATCCTTTGGCTTTGGCTTCCTGAATGGCGTGTTGTGCAATCTCTACCGGATTTTTGCTGTCCAGTTCTGAGTACATCGGCACTTCAATTTGTTCTGCCAGTACACGCAACTGTTCGATAGCTGCCGGACGGTAAACGTCACAGGCTACCAATAATGGTTTGCGATTCTTCTTCGTTTTCAGCATGCGTGCCAACTTACCGGAGAAAGTAGTCTTACCCGAACCTTGCAGACCTGACATCAAGATTACTGCCGGACGGGATTCGAGGTTGATTTCTACCGTCTCGCCACCCATCAACTGGGTTAGTTCGTCGTGCACAATCTTCACCATCAACTGGCTTGGCTTCACAGCCGTAAGTACATTCTGACCGATGGCTTTTTCCTTCACCGTGTCAGTGAAAGTTTTTGCAACCTTGTAGTTAACGTCGGCATCAAGCAATGCCTTACGTACATCTTTCAGCGTCTCCGCCACGTTAATTTCGGTGATTTTGCCTTCACCTTTCAGAATCTTGAATGACCGTTCTAGTCTTTCACTTAAATTATCGAACATAGTTATTTAATTACGAATTACTAATTACAATTTACTTGGCCGAAAGAGGGACTTTTCCGTCTACTCTTTATTTGAGCTTGCAAATGTACAAAAATCTCTTGTATTTATATCTTTTTATTCTGCCATTTTGCTTTTTTGAGGTAAATATAGCTTGTTATCAACAGCAAGGTATAGTACAGAATCTCAATCGTAAAGCAGATTTCAATCGGTGCTTTGAGCCACATTCCGACGAAAACGATGTAGGAACCGTAAATGGCAATCGTGATGGTTTCGAGCAACAGGGCTGCCTGCGTATTTCCTGTTCCGGAGATGCCGTTGAATACGACATTGGCTACTGATGCAATGAGCATGGCGCAGCAGATAACGTATACCGAAGGCACGGACTCGGTGATTAACGCTGCTTCGCTGGTATATACGGAGAGGAGGAACTGAGGAAACAAAACCGACAATCCCACCAGTCCCAGCATGATGAAGAACGAGAATCGGGCTATTTTATTGATAAGCGGCATGACGTATTGGATACCTCCTGCGCCGATGGCATTGCTGACAAGGCTGTTGGTCGTTGTTGCCAGTGCATTCACCGGAATCAGCAGTACGACGTAGATACTACGGACAATGTTGGCAATGGCCAGTTCCCGTTGTCCCAACCGTTCTACGGCAACAAAGAACACGAACCAGGTCGCCATCGATAAGAAATATTGAAGCATCGTGAAGCAAGAAATGCTGAGAATACGCATCAGCAATGCCGGATCGAACGAGCGCAGACGATTCAGACCATACTTTTTCAAATCAACACTGATATATGTATAGATCAGGAAGAAGAGAATGGAAGAGGCTTCCGCCAGTACAGAAGCGATGGCAGCTCCCTTGATTCCCATTTCCGGCAGACCGAATTTACCGAAAATCAGTGCATAGTCCAATATGACGTTGGTTAATGCCATGACAACAGCATTGATGGTCAAGACCTTGGTACGTGTGATGCCGATGTACAGGGCACGGAACATGACATTGACAAACGAGAAGAAGAACCCGTAAATACGCCAGTCCAGAAACTCCATAGTGCCTTCGTAGATGGATTCGGAAGAAACCAGCAACCGCATGATATTTCCTCCGAACGCTTTGGTGAAGCCGAACATCAATATAGCTATCAACAGGAGGAACATAATCCCCTGAATCATTACGGGACCTACATCACTGTAGCGTCCTTCTCCATTGCGTCGTGCAATGACAATTTGTGATCCTGTGCTGAATCCGAAAGCGATGGTGAATATACATATATAAAATAGTCCACCCATAGCCGAAGCTCCCAGGGCCACTTCACTAACGTGCCCTAAGAATGCGGTATCGGTGACATTGATGACATTTTGCGCCAGCAAGCTGAGTAGTATCGGGTAACTGACACTCCAAATCTGTTTGTTGGTATACATAATTAAGCGTTTAAGTTTACAGTTTGCAAAGATAGCGCTTTATTCCGATTCTGAAGCAATGGGATAGGTGAAAACAATTTCCGGGCCTTCCGTTCCCCGGGCGTTTACCTGATAGCTTCCTCCGAAGTAAGCCAGCAATAACTGGTTGATCTCATGCCTGATGCCGGTCTCCTGTGAGGTGAAAGCCTCGTCCGCCAATGGAGAGTTGAGAATGCGGAAATAAAGCATTTCGCCTTTCCGGCTTAATGTAAAGCGGATAATCCGTTCCTCCTGTTGTCCCTCTGTTTCATGTTCATGCGGATAGGTCAGGGTACTGAGCAGAGCGTATCCCAATCGGGTGGTATCTGTGCGAAGGGACAGTGACTCGACTTCCGGAGTGAAGCGGACTTGAATGCCTGTCTTTTCATTATTCATGCGTGCCATGTAGCATACTTCGTTGCAAAGTGAGACAGCATCATAGTCTTGTATCTGGAACTTCATCATTTTGGCTTCTAGACGAGACAGGTCGAGTACATCATTGACCAGTCTCATTAATCTTTCTGAGCTTTGGTGGATGATCGCCGAGTATTCTTCTCTTGTTTTTTCATCTATATTCGGTTCGCTGGCTATGAGTTGCGAGAAACCTACCACGTTGTTGAGCGGGGTCCGGATGTTATAACTCATGTTTGACAGGAAGCGATTTTTTATTTCGTTGGTTACCCGTACCGTTTCCGCTGCTTTGCGTATTTCGCTCTCGGAATATTTCAGGGCTTTGCGTATTTTGGAGAGCCGGAATAGGGAAATAAATAATACGATCAGAATGGCACTGATTACGATCAGGCTGATCAGACGTATTTGGTTGGTCTGCTTTTGTTGTTCCAGTTCTATCTTGTCCAGATTATAGCTTTTTTTGATTTGCTCCATTTGGGTGTTGGAGAGTGCCATGGCAGCCGAGTCCTTGATGGCCAGTGCCTGTTGGTAGAGAGTTGTCGCTCTGTTATTATCTCCGGCTTCCACCCATATTTTAGCCTGTTTCAGCAATTGTTCGGCATAGTCGCTGGTGAAATCTTTCTTGAGCATAGTTAATGTCGTGTCGATGTAGGCTGATGCCTGCTGATATTGTTTGATACTCTGATAGTATTTCGCATAGATGTCGTAGTAGAGCACCTTATACATGAAATAGGTGTTTTCAGTCAGATACTTTTTAGACTTTTCTATATGTGAATAAGCGAGTTGGGGCTGATCGGTATTCAGATAATAATGCGCGTAGAAAATCTCATTGAAAATGAATACGTCGGCAAATCCGTCTTTTAAAGATGGGTTGTCAATGATGAATTTGCAGAGTACATTTTCCAGTTCTTGCAGGTATTTCAGTTGCCTGTTATTGTCTTTCATTTCTTTGGTAACGGATATGAGCTGTGACAAGACGGAGATACGGACTACCGCATTGCCATTCTTTGGAAGCAACCTGTAGGCTTCTTCCAGCGCTTTGAGTCCTTCGTCCCAGCGCTGGCTGCCGATGTATGCGTTGGACAGGCATTGATAAGCGGCTACCATTCCACGGTTGTTGTCGATATCAAGGGCTTTCTGTTTCATCTTGTTTGCTTCGCTGATGGCAAGCTCATATTGTTCGGTAAAGGTGTATAGGTCAATCTGAAAGCGTCGGGCGTCGAAGAAATAGTCCCATAAACCGGATTTTTGTACAAGCGGTTCCATCTTGACTATCCATTTGGCTACACTGTCCTGTTCGCAACGGTTGTAATAATACAAAAGATGATAGTAGGCGGCCAGACTGGCGTACTTATCATTCTTTAGTTTTAATGCCTCTAGCATCAACGTGTCCGAATATTGGATACATTTGTAGTTGTTTTGCTCTATTTTTATGATTGCATTCAGTGTAGAGAGGCGTGTGGTATCATGCGGCAGTGTCTGCAACATTTGCAGCAGACTGTCTGAGGCAGTATCGGTGTTTGCATAGCCCAACAGCAGGCCATAGCAGGTGATGATCAGTAATATCAGTCGTTTCATCGTGCTTCCTCCTTTTTTATCTGCGCATGGCGAATCGGGTGTGTGAACAGAAAACGTGCTCCTTTGTCATAGTCCGGGTCGATCCATATTTTGCCTCCCAGTTGCTCAATGATAAGCTGGCAGATAGATAATCCGAGTCCTGTGCCTTGTGCGTTTTCATCGAGCTTTTCGAAGCGGTTGAATATCTTGTTCTGGTTCTCCTTGGAGATTCCGCAACCGGTATCACTAACGGAGAAAAGGGCCGTATCTTCCGTTTGTTTCACCAGTTCCAGGGTGATAGTGCCTTGTGCAGTAAACTTTGTGGCGTTGATAAGCAGATTGATCAGTACTTGTTGCAGGCGGGCACTGTCCGTGGTCAGCTTCAGTGAACTGAGAGAGGTGGAAAACCGTACTTCCGCTTGAGTCTGCTTTATTTTCTCTACCATGTCGATGACATTTCTGCATAGCGCTACAATATCACACTCGTTGAATTTGAATTGCATTTTTCCAATTTCAAGGCTGGATAAGTCAATTACATCATTAATCAGTTTGAGCAGCAGTTCTGAGTTCTGCTGGATGATATCGTTGCACTGTTGTTTCGTTTCGTTGTCGATGGATTCTTCTGTCAGAATAGCTGAAAAACCAGATAAAGCATTGAGCGGAGTACGAATCTCATGGCTCATATTGGAGAGAAAAAGGCTTTTGGTGTGGATAGACTTTTCTGCTTGTTTCTTGGCTTTTTCCTGTTCCTGTTGTGATTGCAGAAGACGATTGTTGGTGCGCTTGATGCGGAAAATGGCAATGATGATCAGTACTACGATCACTAAGATCACAGACAGACTCCAATAATAGAGATTTTTTTGTATGTTGATATAATTAAGTTCGCTTTTATCTATCTGATACAGGGTATGCAGTTCGTTTATCTGGCTGAGATAACTTTGGGCGTCCAATGAATCTTTGAGATGATTAATCTCCTCATAAATCTTGCACGCCTCTTGTTTCTGATTCATAAGTACCAGGACTTTGGCGCGTTCCTGTAATAACTGAACATGTCTGAATAAAGCCGTTTTCTTTGTTATGGTGAGTAATTCTTCATATTCTTTCAGCGCTTTATCATATTCTTTTGACTCAATATGATAGCCGGCATACATATAGTTGCTGATTGAAGAATAGTAGGGATACGGATATTTTTCGTAGATGGAGTCCAGCTGTTTCAGATACTCCAGTGCTTTTGGAAGGTTGTTTGTCTGTATATAATAATAGGCATAGCTGCAAGGCAGATAGAAGTCATCGGGCAAACCTGATTCTTTATGGTAAAGAGACTCCAGATAGGCAAAATCTTTTTCGATATCTGTCATTTGCCTGTATTTGAGTTTGCTCAGGATCAAATGAAACATGCTTGTCTTAAGATATGGAATACTTGCCGGAATTTTTTGCATTATTTTCAAGGATTCCTCATAAGACTCTATAGCAGACTGGGGATTTCCCGAACTTTGGTAGGTGTCTGCAAGGGCACGCAATGCCAGTGCCGTTCCGAAAGGATAATCTATAGCTTTGGCTTGCTGATACATTGAGTTGGCGTTGTTGACTGCCAGACTGATATTTCCTTCTGTAATTAATGCCTGAACTGCCATCATTTTCAATGGAAACAGAATATGATATTCTTGCTGCTTTTCAAGTTCGGGGCTTAAGAGCTTTTCCCATAAGATGATGCTGTCCGTTGTAATATCGATATTTGTATTGAAAGAAAGATCATGCTCGACAAGTGGCTGGAGTAAGGTAAGTCGTTCTTTGTTCAGGTTTGTTGCATGGAGAGCCGCCGATATGAATATGGCTGCAATGAGTGCTATTATATGCTGTAAATTACTATTCACTATTTTGTTTGCTCGTATGGTGATGTGCAAAAGAAATAAAAAGAGCGAAGACTGGCAAGCAATCTTCACTCTTTTTTATAGAATTATTTTCTTTTGAGGATCTCCCGTGCCCCAGGACCTTCGTGGCTGGGGTAGCCGGGAGTATGATTTCTGCACCGGGGATCGGCATCTACCTTCAAACTGCGGTAATCATCTTTGGAACGTGTGATGTAATCGTCCAGCAAAGCACGATGCTCGGCGAGTATTTTGGAGTATTTAGGGTCTTTGGCAAGATTTTTTCTTTCACCCGGATCTTTTTTCATATCGTACAGTTCTTCTCCGTTGCCTTCCAGATAATGGGTGTATTTATATCTCGGTCCGCGCACCATGCGTCCGGGAGTGGTAACGTACTCATATTCGCTGTGCCATTCGGAGACAACGTAAGGGTGGCTTTTCTTTTGTTTCTCTCCCCTTAGAGTCGGTGCAAGGCTGATGCCGGCTTTTTCTGCCGGAACGGCGATGCCTGCCAGGTCGCAAAGGGTGGGCAGGAGGTCTAAGGTCGGCTGTGTCAGCAGGTGGTCTACGGGTTTCTTCTGCTGCTTGATGCCGGGACCGGCAAAGATAAACGGAACGTTGGTCATTTCATCATAGAAGCTGATATGCTTGGTCACCATGCGGTGGGATGCCATGCCGTCGCCGTGGTCCGCCATAATTACGACAATCGTGTTTCTTCCGGCAGGGGTGGAGTAGAGGGCTTTCAGTACGCTGTCTACTTGCTTGGACACCATCTTGGTGTAATGCTGGAAGGCGGCGATGTAGTGACGATAGTTTTCTTCGTTCCAATGGGCAGCCTGTGTCATGCGGCGGTGACTGCAACAGATATATTGTACGGGAGTCGGAATATTGCTCCAGTCTTCCACGTCAAAGTTGTCCGGCAATTCGGGCAGTGGTCCGCTGATCGGCCGGTCGGTGTGTACTCCTGCGTTTTCGCCGATGAATCCGCAGATATTATGCGGGTTCTGAAAATCTGCAATGCAAATAAAAGGTTCTTTCGGAGGATTGCTGAGGTAGGCAACGGCATCCTCGCAGGTTCCTACATCCAGGAAACTGTCATTGTTGACCGGAAATTCGGGATCGGTGAATGGCTTGGCTACCGGTTCTTTATGTTTGAAGCCTCTCAGTGAGCCCATGTCGTGAGTCTTGCCGAAGTGTACGGCCTCATAACCGCTTTCGGAGAAGAGACTACCCAGTGTCGGCACGTTTTCCGGCAGGCGGGTGTTGACGGGTTCGCTGGAGTTTGAACGTACATTGGTCTGGTGAGGCATCATGCCGCTCCATAATGCTGCGCGTGAAGGTTGGCTGAGGGGGCAGCCTACATAAGCGTTAGAGAAGATAACTCCTCTTGATGCTACTTCGTCAATGGGAAGTGTGCAGCCTTGTGTCTGTCCGTAAGCGCCTACGACACGTTGTGTGAGATGGTCGCACTGGATAATCAGGAAGTTCGGCTTTTCTTGTGCCTGGGCTGCTGCGCCACAAAGGGCTAATCCCATGAATGGATAAATTGTTTTCATTCTTGGCTAGAATTAAGTAATTGATTGGGTAGCAAAAGTAGGAAAAAACAAAAAGCAAAAAAGGGCGGGGGAGTGGTTTTGGACGTAAATGAAAGTAATTTGTACAAAAATGAAATATGCGATGAACGATTCATGAGGAACAGCGAAGACCGCGATGAATAATAAATGAAAAGAATTAATGGAAATCATAAAAAGAACGGTGAATAAACTGCGATTATTCATCGTCCAGTATATTCACCGTTCCTTATTTATGATCGTTTATTCTTGATCAGCTATTCATGCTCATCAGGAATTCGTCGTTGTCTCTTGTTTTTTCCAGACGGTCTTTTACGAAATCCATTGCTTCGATAGGATTCATATCTGCAAGGTATTTGCGTAATATCCACATGCGGTCGAGTGTTGTCTTGTCAAGCAGCAGATCGTCGCGACGAGTACTGGATGCGGTGATGTTGACAGCAGGGAAGATACGCTTGTTGGACAGGTTGCGGTCAAGCTGCAACTCCATGTTACCTGTACCTTTGAATTCTTCGAAGATAACTTCGTCCATTTTGGAACCGGTGTCGATCAGTGCGGTAGCGATGATAGTCAGCGAACCGCCGTTTTCGATGTTACGGGCAGCACCGAAGAAGCGTTTGGGCTTGTGAAGTGCATTGGCGTCCACACCACCGGAAAGTACTTTACCGGATGCGGGAGATACAGTATTGTAAGCACGTGCCAGACGAGTGATAGAGTCAAGGAAGATCACTACGTCGTGTCCGCATTCTACCAGTCTTTTTGCTTTCTCGAGTACGATACCTGCGATTTTTACGTGGCGTTCTGCCGGTTCGTCAAAAGTAGAAGCGATTACTTCTGCGTTGACGCTGCGTGCCATGTCGGTTACTTCCTCCGGACGTTCGTCGATCAGCAGCATAATCATATATACTTCCGGATGATTGGCTGCGATGGCGTTGGCGATATCTTTCATCAAGATGGTCTTACCTGTCTTCGGCTGTGCTACGATCAGTGCACGCTGTCCCTTACCGATAGGAGCGAAAAGGTCTACAACCCGGGCAGACATGGAGTCTGAATAACCGCCTTTGCAGAGTCTGAATTTCTCGTCCGGGAAGAGCGGAGTCAAGTGTTCGAAAGGAACACGGTCGCGAACGAAAGCTGCGTCACGTCCGTTGATCTTTGACACCTTTACTAACGGGAAATATTTTTCTCCTTCCTTTGGCGGACGGATGATGCCTTCTACCACGTCACCGGTCTTAAGACCAAATAACTTAATTTGTGACTGTGATACATAAATATCGTCCGGAGAAGAAAGATAATTGTAATCGGAAGAACGGAGGAATCCGTATCCGTCCTGCATGATTTCCAGTACGCCTACTCCGCTGAGGATATCATCGAATTCATAAGGCTTTTCACGCTCGATCACTTTGCGTTCCGGCTGTTGTTGTACAGCCGGAAGGTTCTCGGCAACGTTGTTCTGCTGTTGTGCAGGACGTTGTTGCATCGGAGGACGCTGGTTGTTGTTATTATTACGCTGGAAATTATTATTGTTGTTAGCATTTACATTGTTATTGCCGGCGTTGTTATTGTTGTCGCGTGGGCGGACAATGCGCTGGCGTTGTTGCGGTTGTGAATGCTGTTGTTGCTGTGGTTGTGGAGCTTGCTCGGGGGCGGCTTGTGCTGTTTCTGCCTTGGTCGCTTCGAATTTGCCGAAGAGTTCGGTCGGAAGCTCTATTTTTTCAGAAGGCAGGTCTTCGATTGGGATAAAGTCATCATCGTCTTCGCTGGATAAGATGGTACTTTCTTCGTCGATCACCGGTGCCGATTTCTTTTGCGGTTTGGCTATTACCGGTTTTTCTGCAACGGCAGGTTTGTTTTCTTTTACTTTCTTTTCTGTCTCCTGTGTCGGAGTTGCTTTTTCAGCCGCCGGTGCAACTACCGTTTTTTCCGCAACAGCTTTTTCTTCTGTTGGTTTCACTATCGGTTTTGCGTTTTCCACCTCCTTGTTTTCTGCTTTTTCAGCGATATTGGCGTCTTTGCGGGGACGGCCTACTTTGCGCTTAGGAGCAGCTTTCTCTGCCTTCGGTTCAGCAACGGGAGCTTCTTTGGCTTTGTTGGCAGCCTCTTCTTTAGGCTGTTGCTGAGGTTTGGCTGCAGGAGCATTTTCTTTATTTTTAGTAACTTCCGCATTTTTGGCTGCAGGTGCTACTTTCTCTTCTTTTTTAGGTGCGGCTGTGCGCGAACGCTTGTTTTTATCTCCTTTGCGTTCTTCTTTTAATTTCTCTGCGGCAACTTTCTTAGTGGCTCCGGCTATGGCTTGCTCATCAAGAATCTTGTATACAAGTTCTTCTTTCTTAAATGAGTCTGCTTTTTTGATGCCTAGCTCTTTGGCAATAACTTGAAGTTCCGACAGATTTTTGTCGTTCAATTGGATAATGTTATACATATAGTATGGTAAGTTATTAAAATTTCTGTCTTGAT
>OIGU01000504.1_pt1 | contig 14278 bp, 10 predicted proteins | sample 1582391 | NCBI WGS metagenome assembly OIGU01 (sample SAMN02674887, study PRJEB24791) | human gut metagenome, SKBSTL062 | isolation source: stool | host: Homo sapiens | place: USA
CGAAATTAAATTCCCCATTTTCTACTGATTTAAATAATACTCAAAGATACGTTCATGGAGAAAGCCGTTCCCTTACCCACTCTGCTTTCTCCAGTGTTCTTTGTTTTTCTATTCTCTAAATACTAAGAAGACAAAGATAGAAATAAATTTGTTCAGTGACCGAGCCGTTTCATAAATCTGTTTTATAAAGGAAAATAAGTGACTTATACTTATTTTTCATACATTTGTATGCAACAAAGAAATAAACATGGAACAATCGAAGAATAAACGTGCACGCCGTACCCGCGCCGAACTGGAAGCGGACGTGTTTGATGCCATCCGGCAGTTAGCAAGTGAAAAAGGTCTGGCGCAAATTACCTTTACAGATATTATGCAAAGAGCCGACATACAAATGTCCGTCCTGCTCAATAACTATAAGAATATTGAGCGATTGCTGGATAAGTACGCTTACATTTCTGATTATTGGCTGCACGATCTTTTCGATGAAGAACACCCTACAGACAAAGCCAACGAGGACATCATGAAAAGCACCTTAAAGGCTTTGGCAAATTACTTATATGACAATACCGATATGCAGCACTTGCTAGTGTGGGAACTCGAAGCGGACAATTCGACCACAAGACGTATGGCACGAAGCAGGGAAAAGCATTACAAATTGGCTATAGAAGAATACAAGCATTTGTTTGAAGGAACGGGTATCCCAATTGATATAATAGCGGGACTTCTTACTGCCGGGACATATTACCTGATATTACACCGTAAGCGTTCCACATTTTTTAGTGTGGATTATCAGCGGAAGGAAAATCGGGAACGCTTGTACAGTACACTTGAATATCTTTCCGGTCTGGTGTTCTCCGCACTCAAAGAGCACAACCAAACCATAGAGATAGCCCGTAATTTCAAGCAGAAAGGTATAGCGGATGATGTGATAGCAGAATGCACGGGTTTGTCTGTCGATGTGGTGAAAGGGCTTTAGATTGATCATTTGTCAAGTTTTCATATGGAGACAAAGAATAGCCCAGCCGCTTTTACCAAACAAGCGGGAAACTACATTATTAGAGATTGAGCGTTTGAGGCAGCCATAAAATAGTAGGCATAAGACAGATACCACTATACTGCTATCCGATTAATACATAGCATGATACAAGTTGCTATATTCTCAAAGTATTCTCATGCCTTTGAGAAAAAATTCTCACCACAGTGAGAAAAAGTTCTCGTGCCTTTGAGAATTATTTCTCAATGCGATGAGAAAATGTTCTCATTGTGGTGAGAATAAAAGCGTTTATACTAACCTGCCAACAGTTAACTGCCTTTCTGCTTATCTCCGGATTTAATTGACAAGATTTAAAAAGCAACTTAATATATCACATGATTGTGAATTTCAGAGAATAACTCATTTCAAACAAATAAAAAGGCGTGCCTGCTTAAAAAGCAATACACGCCCTTCCTTTCATACACAAACATTGAATTTATCCAGTTTCAGGTGTTCGTCAATATACCGAATGCCGTCCACCTCAAAAAGCCCTCGTAAGAGAGTATGGTTCAGCGTCCGCTGAACAACATACGGAGTACCTTGCAGGCAACTCTGATAAATAACCTCCTGCAAATCTGCCGCAAAGCGATCCGGATCGACTCCCGGAAGCAGGTAACCACAGATTTTGCAATGCGTCAGTACATCGATAAACTGCTGCAACCAGAAGGCCTCTTCCCGTTTGAAGGAAGCACGGTAATCTTCATTCGCGGCGATATCCAGCAATAAAGTCTTTCCTAACGAATGCAATAGCGTGAGATACCCGTTCACTGTGGCAAAAAGCACCTGCATACACGAACTGTCCATCCGCATCTGACTTTGTTTCAGACAACTTCTGATCCCGTTGGTGAAATCAGAAAGACAGATGCGGAACAGACAAGTCTTACTGGGGAACAGCTTGTAAAGCGTACGCTTCGACATCTTCATCCCCTTGGCTATGTCATCCATGGTCAGTCCGTCAGCACCGTGCAGATACATCTCGTGTTTGGTGTATTCGATTATCTGACACCGTACTTTTTCAGGATTCATACTATCCTCCTACATCCGGCCTCCGCCCAAAGCCTGATACAGTGTAATCACGCCCTGGATTTCGGTAAAGCGATTGGCTACCTGTGAAAGTCTGGCGTTCAGCAATGTCTGCTGTGCGGTCAGTACTTCCAGATAAGTAGTATTATTACTATGTTCCATCAACAGACTAGTGCTTCTGGCAGCAGTCTGCAAAGAGGTGATCTGCTTATCGTAGAAAGCGGATTTCTCACGGGCCGTCTGATATTGCACCAGTGCCTCGTTTACTTCCACACCTGCGTTCAGCAATGTCTGTTCAAAGCTGAGGCGGGCTTCTTCCTGCTGTGCCTTCGCTATTTTCAGCTGGGCGATATTCACTCCCTTGTTAAATAAAGGTTGCGTCAGTGAAGCTACGGCAGAAGCAACGAATTTGCCCGGATTGATAATCATGCTACCGGCACTGTTTGTCCATCCGGCACTCCCGCTCAGCGTGATGGAAGGATAGAAAGCAGCACGGGCAGCATTCGTCGTATAGAATGCCTGCGCTAAAGAGAACTCCGCGCTACGTACATCCGGACGGTTGGAAAGCATCTGCAAAGGAATCCCTACGGAGAAGTCTTCCGGCAACTGCTGGTTTTCCAGTTTGCCGCGTTGTATCTTGTGAGGTGTTTCCGCCAGCAACAAAGCCATTGAGTTCTCCGTCTGATTGATTTGTTCTTTCAGGTCGAGCACTGCCGTACATATATTATAATAGGTGGCTTCCGTCTGAGCTAGTCCGGCTTCGGTCATCATACCGGCCTTTTTCATGGCACGGGCTGTCCGCACGCTCTCTTTCCATGCCGCTTCGGTGGACACGGAAATCTCATATTGAGCGTCGAGCATCAGCAAGGTATAATAAGTATTTGCCACGGCAGACACCAACTGTGTCTTCACCGCCTGTTCATACTCCTTGCTCTGCTCATAGGCCGCTTTTGCCCGACGTTTGGCCGTGGTCACCTTTCCGAAGATATCCAGTTCCCACGAGGCAGTCACCGGCAATGAGTAGGTCTGTGTCGCTTTGCCACGGTCGAAGCTGCTCACAGCTCCTTCCGGTGCGAGAAACAAAGAGGGCAGATAAGAAAGCTTGGACGTCAGCAACGAAGCCTCCGCTTCTTTCACACGGAGATGCGCTGTCTGCATATCCGTATTCCGTACCAAAGCCGAATCGATCAAATTCTGCAAATACGAGTCAGTAAAGACCTCTCTCCACGAGAGATTACCGAAGTTCGCCGTATCGGCGGAAGCGACGGTCTCGCTTCCATAAAGTCCTTCGGGGACTTCCGATACAGGTTTGTATTTATTGTAGATACCGCAACTGCTCAACACGAGCGTTGCTGCGGATAAGATTAATATTTTCTTCATCATCAATTATTTTTTTCCTGCTTTAGATTTTTCTTCTTCACTCACCTTGATTTCTTCCTCGATCTGCCAGTCTTCCGTAGGTCTGCTCTGCACAGGGCGTAAGCGTTCCTGCAACCACTGGAAAGCGATAAACAAAGTAGGCACGATGAAAAGTAATGCCAGCGTACCGATCGTCATACCACCGACTACACCCGTACCCAGCGAACGGTTACCATTGGCTCCTACACCGCTGGACAACATCAATGGGAACAGACCGAAGATCATCGTCAACGCTGTCATCAGAATCGGACGCAGACGGGCTTTGGCTGCACTTACCGCAGAAGCGATCAGTCCCATGCCTGCCTTACGGCGTTCGGCAGCGTATTCGGTCAACAGGATGGCTGTCTTTGCCAACAGACCGATCAACATAATCAAACCTGTCTGCAAGTAAATGTTATTCTCCAGTCCGAACATCCATGCGAAGAGGAAACTTCCCATCAATCCGCAAGGCACACTCAGAAGCACGGCGAACGGAATGATAAAGCTCTCGTACAATGCACTCAGAATCAGATAAATCATCAGGAAGCAGATACCAAAGATGATCATAGTCGTACCGCTTTGCTGATTTTCCTCACGGGTGATGCCTCCGTAATCATAGCCATATCCCTTGGGAAGAGACTGTACGGCTGTTTCCTGTACGGCCTTGATGGCGTCTCCCGTACTATATCCGTCTGCCGGCATCGCATTCACGGCGATGGAATTGTACATATTGAAACGGCTCAGCGACTCTGCACCATAGCTGCGTGTCAACGTTACGAACTGGCTCAGCGGAGCCATCTCTCCGTTCGACATACGTACGAAAGCATTGTCCAGTGAGGTTTCGTCCAGACGGAATTGCGGGTCTGCCTGAATCATGACTCTGTATACTTTGGAGAAACGGTTGAAGTTGGACACGTACTGACCGCCATAATAACCGGACAATGTGCTCAATACCGCATCCGGTGTAATGCCTGCGCGTTTACACTTGGCTGCATCCACCTCTACCGTCCACTGCGGATAGCGCACATCGAACGTAGAATATGCCATCGCAATTTCCGGACGCTGGTTCAATGCTCCCAGATATTGCTGGGTAGTGGTAAAGAATTCGTTGATATCACCGCCCATCTTATCCTGCATATGGAGTTCCAGCGCATTACCCATACCGTAACCCGGAATCATACCCGGCGAAATAGCGAAGACACTGGCATCCTTGATATCGGCCGTACGACCGTACACCTGACCGATGACTGCCTGTACATTATCCTCGTCATTCGGACGTTCGTCCCACGGTTTCAGCTTCAGAATCAACATACCGAACGAGCTTCCCTGCCCTGCCAGCAATCCGTAGCCGGCCACTTTCTGCACGTGCTTAATCTGCGGAATATCCATCAGACGCTTTTCGATGCGTTCCATCACTTCGTCGGTCGTAGTCAGCGAACTACCGGCCGCCGTACTTACATTGACGAATACCACACCCTGGTCTTCGTCCGGCACCAGACTGGTCTTTGTCGTGTTCATCAGGAATACAAGCAACACTACGGAGCAAACGAGCAGCGACCATGCCAGCCATCTGCGTTTGATAAAGATCAGCACCACATTCTTGTATTTCTCTATCAGAATATCGAAAGCCGAATTGAACGCTTTACGGAAACGTGCCGCAAAGTTATTCTTCTGCGTACCGTCTTCATTGATATAAGGTTTCAACAGCAACGCACACAATGCCGGACTCAGCGTCAACGCATTAACAGCGGAAATACCAACGGCAACCGCCATCGTCAGACCAAACTGGGTATAGAACGTACCGGAAGTACCGCCCATGAAGGATACCGGAATAAATACTGCCATAAACACCAGCGAAGAGGTGATAACAGCATTACTGATACCTTTCATTGCATCGATACTTGCCATATAGGACGACCTGTACCCCACGTCGAAGCGTGCCTGCACCGCCTCGACGACAATAATGGCGTCGTCCACCACCGTACCGATGACGAGCACGAGCGCAAACAGCGTGAGCAGATTGATACTGAATCCTGCCAGCGCCATGAAAGCAAACGTACCGATGAGCGAAACAATGACTCCCACCAAAGGAATCAGCGTAGAACGGAAGTCCTGCAAGAACACATATACTACAAGGATAACCAAGATAATCGCCTCGATCAACGTCTTCACCACCTCATGGATAGAAGCGAACAGGAAGTCGTTCGAACTCATGATCTGCGTCAGTTCCACTCCTTTCGGAAGGTCTTTGCGGACTTCTTCAAGTAGTTCATCAATATTCTGATTGACTTCGGTCGCATTGGAACCTGCCGTCTGGAACACCATACACGAAACGCCCGGATGACCGTCCATTCCACCGTGATAAGCATAGCTATCCTGTCCCAACTGTACCTCGGCGATGTCTTTCAACTTCAGGACCTCACCATTGTCCGTAGAACGAATGACAATATCTCCAAATTCTTCCGGAGTGATCAGACGTCCTTTATATTTCATTGTATACTGATAGGTTTCGTTCGAGTTTTCACCGAATGAACCGGTAGCCGATTCGATATTCTGCTCGGCTAGCACACCGGTGATGTCCGACGGAATCAGTTTGTACTGAGCCATCACGTCCGGCTTCATCCATACACGCATACTATATTCACCTCCCATAATCATCAGGTCACCTACCCCCGAGATACGAAGAATCTGCGGTTTGATATTGATACTGATATAGTTGGAGAGGAAGTTTTCATCGTAGCTATCGTCCGGACTGGAGAGCGAGAACATCTGCAGGATACTCGTCTGACGTTTGGAAGTAGTCACACCGACCTGCGTTACTTCTGCCGGAAGCTGTCCCGTCGCTCTCGACACGCGGTTCTGTACGTTGACCGCTGCCATGTCCGGGTCTGTTCCCTGCTTGAAGTACACGGTGATACTCACTGTACCGGCATTGGTGGCGGTAGAAGTCATGTAAGTCATATCTTCCACACCATTAATCGCTTCTTCCAAAGGAGCAATCACACTCTTCTGCAAAGTTTCCGCACTGGCGCCATAATAGGTGGTACTCACCATAATGGTTGGCGGAGCAATATCGGGATATTGTTCGACGGGCAGACTGAACAGCCCGATGATACCCACAACGACAATCGTAATAGAGATGACTGCCGATAATACGGGGCGTTCAATAAAGGTTCTTAAATTCATGGATGATTCCTCCTTTGTTTAATTTTCAGTAGTTGTCGTAGATGCCTGGGCAGTCTTTGCCTTAATCGGAGTACCTTCACGAAGCAATCCTACGCCTTCCGCCACGATCACATCGCCCGGAGCCAGTCCTTCATCCACGATAAATTCGCGGCCGCCGTTCACACGGGTCACCTGCACCAAGGCAGATTGCGCTTTGCCGTCTACTACCTTATATACATATCTCTTATCCTGTATCTCGAAAGTAGCTCCTTGCGGGATCACCAAAGCTCCCGTTTTCTGTACCGGAATCACTACGTTACCCGCACCGCCGCTGTGCAGCAGTCCGTCCTTATTAGGAAAAACGGCACGCAGGCTGACAGTACCCGTCGAACGGTCAATGACTCCGCTGATAGACTCGATCTGTCCCTGTTCGGGATAAGCCGATTTATCGTTCAGCTGCAAGTCGATGGCGGGCATACTTTTCAACGCCTCGTCTTTAGAGCCATACTGGCGAATCAGTCCCAGCAACTGGTTTTCCGTCATCGAGAAGTAGACGTACATATCCGAATTGTCGGAAACGGTGGTCAGCGGTTCGGGGATACTGGAACTTACCAACGCACCTACGCGATAAGGCAATGTACCTACCACTCCGTCTGCCGGACTCTTCACTACCGTATAAGAAAGGTTATTACGGGCGCTCACTTCTTGTGCCTTGGCCTGCGCCAGTTGCGCTTTGGCAGCCAGAAGAGAATTTTTTGCCGTACTCAGATCGAAAGCGGAAACTACATTCTCCTTATACAGTTCCTCTTTGCTGTCGTAAGTCAGCTGTGCCGTCGCCAGAGACGCTTTGGCTGACTCCACATTCGCCACTGCCGTCTGCAGGGCTGCCTCATACGGCACTTGGTCGATGATGAACAGCGTCTGTCCGCTCTTCACCCGCTGTCCTTCGGTGACACTGACTTTTGTCAGCGTACCGCCTACCTGTGGATAAATATCGATGTCCTGACGTCCGCGGATAGTTGCCGAATAGGCACTCGAAATCATCCGGTCGGTCGGAGAGACGGTCATTACTTCATATCCTGTTTCCATTTGTGTGGGTGGAGCTTGCTTACAACCTGCAGCAGCAACCAGACAACAGAGCAATAATAGCCCTTGCTTCATTTTACATACCTTTTTACTCATTGTGTTACCTATTAAAATTTTTGATCGCGGCAAAGGTAGACTCTTTTCACCATAGAAAACTGGTCATAGTGTTTAGAGTTTTGTTCATTTTCGGAACAATATGAGCGATATTTAGTGAAAAAGTCCTATTTTTACCCACTAAATAAGAATAGTTATGATACAGAGAAACTCTACCCTTGCCGTTCTCCGGGAATCATTTGTTGCCGGAAGCGATGAGAATTTGTCACCTATCATGCATCACCTCTGGAAAATGGAAGGGGGTGCCATCTATTTCTGCCGCAGCGGATGGGCACACGTCACCATCGATCTGAAAGAGTACGAAATCGTCAAAAACACTCAGGTGGTACTGCTGCCGGGAAGCATTATCCGCATCAACGGAAGCAGCAGTGACTTCACAGCTTCCTTTTTCGGATTTCCCAAAGATATGTTTCGGGAAGCCTGCCTGCGGTTAGAACCGACCTTTTTCCGCTTTATGAAGGAAAGACCGTGCTATGTGCTTCCCGATAAGGATACCGGAGCAATCAACGGATTGATACAGGCGGCAACTGCTATTTATAATGACCGCGAGAACCGCTTCCGCAACCAGATAGCCAAGAATCATCTCCAATCCTTCATGCTGGATATTTACGATAAATGCTACCGCTACTTCGACAAACAGGAAATAGAAGGGGGAAGCCGGCAGGACGAAATCTTCAAGAAGTTTGTCGCATTGGTGCACGAAAACTGCATTTCACAACGGGAAGTTAACTTCTACGCCAACGAACTTTGTATTTCGACCAAATACCTGACAGGCATCTGCCGCAGTGTGACCGGAGATTCTGCCAAAAAGATCATTGATGATTTCGCCATTCTAGAGATCAAAGTACTGCTCCAATCTACGGAGCTGACAATGCAGGATATAGCCGACCGGCTCGGTTTCCCGGACCAGTCGTATTTAGGAAGATATTTCAAACGGCATGAAGGAATGTCGCCCAGAGAATATCAAAACAGATATGTCATATAGCAATCAGAAAAAAGAAATAACCATTATACATTAAGGAGTACAGAGACCCGGATAGCAACCATAAGTTTGTGCAAAATCAGTCATTTTGCTATAAAATTAATAGAAATTATCATCTAAAGACAACAATGTATAACTTTTATTCCTACATTTGCAGCCAAATGATAACTTATTAATAAAAATACCAATACCATGGCTAAAATAACCAAAGAAGCCGCTTTGCTCTACCATTCACAGGGCAAACCCGGTAAGATCGAGGTAGTTCCTACCAAACCTTACAGTACACAAACTGATTTATCACTTGCATACTCTCCCGGCGTGGCAGAGCCTTGCCTCGAAATAGAGAAGAATCCGCAGGACGCTTACAAATACACAGCCAAAGGCAACCTGGTAGCTGTTATTTCTAACGGTACAGCCGTACTCGGACTGGGTGACATAGGCGCACTGAGCGGCAAACCGGTGATGGAAGGCAAAGGTCTGCTTTTCAAAATCTACGCAGGAATCGACGTGTTCGATATCGAAGTGGACGAAAAAGACCCGGAGAAATTCATCGCTGCCGTAAAAGCAATCGCTCCTACTTTCGGCGGTATCAATCTGGAAGACATCAAAGCTCCCGAATGTTTCGAAATCGAACGCCGTCTGAAAGAAGAACTTGACATCCCTGTGATGCACGACGACCAGCACGGAACCGCTATCATCTCCAGCGCCGGACTGGTAAATGCCCTGCAAGTGGCCGGAAAGAAAATAGAGGATGTGAAAATCGTCGTAAACGGTGCCGGAGCATCTGCCGTATCCTGTACCAAATTATATGTATCACTGGGGGCACGCCTCGAAAATATCGTCATGCTGGACAGCAAAGGCGTTATCAGCAAGACACGTACCGACCTCAACGAACAGAAGAGATATTTTGCCACCGACCGCACGGATATCCACACACTGGAAGAAGCGATCAAAGGCGCCGATGTATTCCTCGGCTTGTCCAAAGGTAACGTACTGAGTCAGGACATGGTGCGCAGCATGGCTCCCATGCCGATCGTATTCGCACTGGCAAACCCGACACCGGAAATCTCTTACGAAGATGCAATGAGCGCCCGCCCCGACGTACTGATGGCAACCGGACGTTCCGACTATCCGAACCAGATCAACAACGTAATCGGCTTCCCGTACATCTTCCGCGGCGCACTCGATACACAGGCCAAAGCGATCAACGAAGAAATGAAAATCGCAGCAGTACACGCTATCGCCAATCTGGCAAAACAGCCTGTACCTGATGTAGTGAACACAGCATACCACGTCAACAACCTCTCTTTCGGTCCGGAATACTTCATCCCGAAACCGGTAGACCCGCGCCTCATCACTGAAGTTTCCTGTGCCGTAGCCAAAGCAGCCATGGAAAGCGGAGTGGCACGCACGGAAATCAAAGACTGGGACGCTTACTGCGTTCATCTGCGCGAACTGATGGGATACGAATCCAAACTGACCCGCCAGCTTTATGACACCGCCCGCCGCAACCCGCAACGTGTCGTATTCGCCGAAGGCATCCATCCCAACATGCTGAAAGCCGCCGTCGAAGCAAAAGCCGAAGGCATCTGCCATCCTATCTTATTAGGAAACGACGAAGCAATCGGCAAACTGGCCGAAGAACTCGACCTGAGCCTGGAAGGCATCGAAATCGTCAATCTCCGCCATCCGGACGAGTCGGAACGCCGCGAACGCTACTCACGCATCCTTGCCGAAAAACGTGCCCGCGAAGGCTTTACATACGAAGAAGCCAACGACAAGATGTTCGAACGCAACTACTTCGGTATGATGATGGTAGAAACCGGAGATGCAGACGCATTTATCACCGGACTCTATACCAGATACAGCAACACCATCAAAGTTGCCAAAGAAGTGATCGGCATCCAGCCCGGATTCAACCATTTCGGAACAATGCACATTCTTAATTCGAAGAAGGGTACTTACTTCCTGGCAGATACGCTGATCAACCGTCATCCGGATACGGAAACTCTGATTGACATCGCCAAACTGGCTGACAAGACAGTCCGTTTCTTCAACCATACACCGGTCATCTCGATGCTGTCGTACTCCAACTTCGGTGCCGATACCTCCGGCAGCCCTGTCAAAGTGCACGGAGCAGTGAACTATATGCAGAAGGAATATCCGGAACTCGCCATCGATGGTGAAATGCAGGTGAACTTTGCCATGAACCGCGAACTGCGTGACGCCAAGTATCCGTTCACCCGCCTGAAAGGTAAAGACGTGAATACGCTGATCTTCCCGAACCTGAGCTCCGCCAACGCAGGATACAAACTGCTGCAGGCAATGGACCCTGATACGGAATTCATCGGCCCTATCCAGATGGGACTGAACAAGCCTATCCATTTCACTGACTTTGAAAGTTCTGTCCGCGACATCGTGAACATCACAGCCGTAGCCGTGATCGATGCCATCGTAGTGAAGAAGAAAAACGAAAGCCGATGAGAAGGCCGTTATCAAAATCACAAATAGTTTGCGTCAGCCTGCTTTGGCTGGCGCTTTGCTATTTAGTTCTCACAAAAGCCGAACGTATTGACGGTATGACGATAGTAATGCTTGTCATTTCGGCAGCATTAGTCTTTATTCCTGTCTATAAGTCGATCAAAAAGAACAAATAAATATCTTTTTTCCTATTTTTAATGCGATAAAATATCAAATTTGATGTTTTATCGCATTTTTCTTTATAAAATGTTTGCTAGTTCAATTTTTATCTTTACTTTTGCAACCGCATAAAAGAAATAGGTAATCGAAATTTAATCAACCAATAAAAGAAAAAAAGATTATGAATGCAGCAAAGGTATTAGACGATCTGAAAAGACGGTTCCCCAATGAACCGGAGTATCATCAGGCAGTAGAAGAAGTACTTTCTACTATTGAAGAAGAATACAACAAACACCCGGAGTTTGACAAAGCAAACTTAATCGAACGCTTGTGTATTCCTGATAGAGTATTTCAGTTCCGTGTAACTTGGATGGACGACAAAGGTAATATTCAGACAAACATGGGTTACCGTGTTCAGCACAACAACGCTATCGGCCCGTACAAAGGCGGTATCCGTTTCCACGCATCTGTAAACCTTTCTATCCTGAAATTCCTTGCCTTTGAGCAGACATTCAAAAACTCACTGACTACGCTGCCTATGGGTGGTGGTAAGGGTGGTTCCGACTTCTCTCCACGTGGTAAGTCAAACGCTGAAGTAATGCGTTTCGTACAGGCATTCATGCTGGAACTGTGGCGTCACATCGGTCCCGAAACTGACGTACCTGCAGGTGATATCGGTGTAGGTGGCCGCGAAGTAGGTTTCATGTTCGGTATGTACAAGAAGTTATCTCACGAATTTACCGGAACATTCACCGGCAAGGGACGCGAATTCGGCGGTTCACTGATCCGTCCGGAAGCTACAGGTTACGGTAACATCTACTTCCTGATGGAAATGCTGAAGACCAAAGGAACCGACCTGAAAGGTAAAGTATGCCTGATCTCCGGTTCGGGTAACGTGGCTCAGTACACTGCCGAAAAAGTATTGGAACTCGGTGGTAAAGTAGTTACCATGTCCGACTCCGATGGTTACATCTACGATCCGGACGGAATCGACCGTGCCAAACTGGATTACATCATGGAGTTGAAGAACCTCTATCGTGGACGTATCCGCGAATATGCCGAAACTTATGGTTGTAAATATGTTGAAGGAGCCCGTCCCTGGGGTGAAAAGGGTGATATCGCACTGCCTTCAGCCACTCAGAACGAACTTAACGGCGACGATGCACGCAAGTTGGTTGCCAACGGGGTGATAGCCGTATCGGAAGGTGCTAACATGCCTTCTACACCTGAAGCCATCAAAGTGTTCCAGGATGCTAAGATCCTGTACGCTCCGGGTAAAGCAGCCAATGCAGGCGGTGTATCTGTGTCAGGATTGGAAATGACTCAAAACTCTATCAAACTGAGCTGGAGTTCGGAAGAGGTGGACGAAAAACTGAAGAGCATCATGAAGAACATTCACGAAGCTTGCGTACAATACGGTACCGAACCGGACGGATACGTAAACTATGTGAAGGGTGCTAACGTTGCCGGATTCATGAAAGTAGCCAAAGCAATGATGGCACAAGGAATCGTATAATCAGCAAAGAATCCAATAATGTCATAGTAAAAGAAAGCCCGTTTCTCCTAAAAGGAGGACGGGCTTTCATTTTAAACAATCCACACTACTTCTTTACAATAACCTCCGGTTCGAAAATCTCCCTATCGAACAGCTTTCACACATATGTCCCCCTCCTTTCATACCTCCGCAACCAATCAGGCAGAGCCATCCGGCGTTGCGAGTACAACTATCCCTCATCTGGTTGCAACCATACGAAAATACGAATAGAAAACGGCTTGACAGGCATTACCAACTATATTGAAGAGCCAGTAGTGCTTTTTTAATTCCCTTCACGCGTCCACCATTTTACCGACCTCCGTCCGGTACTCTCAACGACACCGGAATATGTCTCCCCATTCAGTTCCCGCCGATATTCCGCCAACCGTTCAGTCACAAAAAATAATATTAACAGGCGGTTCAAACAGATGCCTTATCAGTTTGCTATAAAAGAAGTTGCCGGCATCACAAAAATAAAAACAATCGTTTCAATCTTTCATAAAACTAAAAAGAGGTCTCTTTTTTTAATCTATTAAAAATTTGCTTGTTTGTTTTAAACCATTTACTTTTGGAATTTTAAAAACCAAAGCCTTATTTTTGAAAAAATCACAATCAGCCTTATATTCTACTAAATGATTTTAAATAACGAGTCTAATAAGAAGAAGAAATTTGAGCAGTTTTTCATTATGACTTATCCCAAAGTCAAAGCGTTTGCATGGAAATTGTTGAAGTCAGAAGAAGATGCAGAGGATATAGCCCAGGATATATTCGCAAAACTATGGACTAATCCTGAGATTTGGGAAAATCAGGAAACTTGGAACAGCTACATATATACAATGGTCCGCAACCATATTTATAACTTTCTAAAACATAAATCAATCCGGCAGACCTATCAGGAGCAATGCACAAAAGAGGAGCCGGCTATATCCGAAACTGACATTCACGATCAACTTTATGCCAAGGAAAGTGAACTTCTGATAAAACTTACGATTGCCAATATGCCCGAACAGAGGAGGAAAATCTTCCGAATGAGCCGGACACAGGAAAAAAGTAATCAGGAAATCGCCGACGAGCTGGATATTTCGATCCGCACTGTAGAGCGCCACATCTATTTGGCACTAATCGATTTAAAAAAAGTACTCCTCACCCTATTTTTTTTCTATCTCGGTTGAGTAATCAGTCACACCTAATTGTCTTATCTATATAAAGGCTATAAAAATGAAGAATTATATTCAGAGAATCATCCGTCTGTTTGCCACCTCCGACCCCGACCCAAAGCTCACCGGAGAGATCCACCGATGGC
>OIGU01000506.1_pt1 | contig 14254 bp, 10 predicted proteins | sample 1582391 | NCBI WGS metagenome assembly OIGU01 (sample SAMN02674887, study PRJEB24791) | human gut metagenome, SKBSTL062 | isolation source: stool | host: Homo sapiens | place: USA
ACAAACCGCAGTCGGGAATGATACGGCGGATAGCATCTACACGCTCCAGATACCATTCACGGGTATACTTACGGTTCATCAGTTTCAGGATACGGCTGCTTCCGCTCTGCACGGGCAGGTGGATATGCTTGCACACATTGGGCACTTCCGCAATAACCTGCAGGGTTTCATCGCTCATATCCTTGGGGTGCGAAGTAGTGAAGCGGATGCGTACGCCCGGTGCAGACTCTGCTACGGTGCGCAACAGCATAGGGAAAGTGACAACCTCCCCGTCCGCCTTCTCAAAACGGTACGAGTTGACATTCTGCCCCAGCAGGGTCACTTCCTTATAGCCTTTAGCCACCAAATCCGCCACTTCATTCAAGATACTTTCCACATCACGGCTGCGTTCCCGTCCGCGCGTATAGGGGACGATGCAGTAGGTACAGAAGTTATTGCAACCGCGCATGATAGAGACAAAGCCGGAGATGTGGTTGCCGCAGATACGCGAAGGTATCACATCGCGGTAGGTCTCTGTTGTGGACAGCTCCACGTTAATGGCTTTCTCACCGGCTTCCACAGCCGCAATCAAATCGGGCAGGCTGAGATAAGCATCCGGCCCCACCACCAAGTCGACATGGTGGTTCGTAATCAGGTCGTCCTTGACACGTTCCGCCATACATCCCAACACACCGACAATCAGATTCTTCTTTTTCTTCTTGAGCGAATGAAAAAACTCCAGCCGGTTTAAAATTTTCTGTTCGGCATTGTCGCGGATAGAACAGGTATTCATGAATACCGCATCCGCCTCTTCCAGTGTATCGGCCACCGAATACCCCGCCATCTGCATCACAGAGGCTATCACTTCACTGTCTGCCACATTCATCTGGCAGCCGTACGTCTCGATGAACAACTTTCTGTTGTCATCAGCAGTTGCAGATTTAAAGTCTGCTCCCGTCATATTTTCCATTGTTTCTTATTTTTTTAGTTTCGCCGCAAAGATACATCTTCACGTTCAATAAAGCAGTGAAACTGTGGAAAAATAACACTTAACTTCCTCTAATTGACAGATTTCTACTAATTAATGTTAAGCAACTAAACATTTTCCGAGTGTTAATTTGGCATTATTAGAATAAATTTTCATTTTTGTGAAATGAAAGAAACATTAGATTTTTTCATAGTTAAGGTTTAGGTTAAAAAAAATAAGGGGAGCTGTGAAGCTGCCCTTTTTTAATGCCAATTTATTGGTTACAATCAGATTAAATAATTACCTTTGGCGATGTAAAAAACAAAGAAAGACTTATGGAAGACATCTTCAAATTTCTGTTCGTGATAGGCATCATTGCTATCGGCTTTGTAAGACAGGCCAGGAAAGAAGCGAAAACCAGTACCGGCAACGGTCCCGCCATGCCTATGCCCGATGCAGAAAGTCCTTTTCCGGAAAATTGGAACGGCGTACCCTACAACGGGTATAACCCCGAAAACCCCGGACCGGAAGTAAGCGCGCCGCGAAAGAAAGCCGCAAAGAAACATAAGTCCGCTCCCAAACAACCTCCCGTCTGTCCAAACACCGACAATATGTCTCCCGAACCCACCGAGGCCTCATCCCAATTTGAAATACACTCGGCAGAAGAGGCACGCAAAGCCATCATCTGGGGAGAGATATTACAACGAAAGTATTAATGCGATTGAAAATAAAGTTGATTCCTTACACGAAAAAATAACTATAACATTATGGCATTTAATTACATTTCAGCAGCAGAAGCTGCAAGCCTGATTAAACATGGCTACAATATCGGCCTGAGCGGATTTACTCCCGCAGGCACAGCCAAAGCCGTTACGGCTGAACTGGCAAAAATAGCAGAAGCGGAACATGCCAAAGGAAACCCTTTCCAGGTAGGCATTTTTACAGGAGCTTCAACCGGCGACTCCTGCGACGGTGTCCTCTCACGCGTCAAAGCCATCCGCTACCGTGCTCCTTACACAACCAACCCCGATTTCCGTAAAGCGGTGAACAACGGCGAGATTGCCTACAACGACATCCATTTGTCGCAAATGGCGCAAGAAGTACGCTACGGCTTCATGGGAAAAGTAAATGTCGCCATCATCGAAGCCTGCGAGGTGACTCCCGACGGTAAAATCTACCTGACTGCTGCCGGAGGTATCGCTCCCACTATCTGCCGCCTTGCCGACCAGATTATCATAGAGCTGAACGCAGCACACAGCAAAAACGCCATGGGCCTGCACGACGTCTACGAACCGCTCGACCCGCCTTACCGCCGCGAAATACCTATCTTCAAGCCGAGCGACCGTATCGGACAGCCTTACATCCAGGTAGACCCGAAAAAGATTGTGGGCATCGTGGAAACCAACTGGCCGGACGAAGCCCGCTCTTTCGCCGCTGCCGACCCGCTGACCGACAAAATCGGACAGAACGTAGCCGACTTCCTTGCCGCAGATATGAAACGCGGTATCATCCCTTCCACCTTCCTCCCGTTACAGTCGGGCGTAGGCAACATCGCCAACGCAGTATTAGGTGCTTTGGGACGTGACAAGACGATTCCGGCATTCGAGATGTACACAGAGGTTATCCAGAACTCCGTTATCGGACTGATTCGCGAAGGCCGCGTGAAGTTTGGCAGCGCCTGCTCACTGACCGTAACCAACGACTGCCTGAACGGTATATACGAGGATATGGACTTCTTCCGCGACAAGCTGGTTCTCCGCCCGTCGGAAATATCCAACAGTCCCGAAGTGGTGCGCCGTTTAGGTATTATCTCCATCAACACGGCCATCGAAGCCGACCTCTACGGAAACGTAAACTCCACCCATATCGGCGGTACGAAGATGATGAACGGTATCGGCGGTTCGGGCGACTTTACGCGCAACGCCTACATCTCCATCTTCACCTGCCCGTCCGTAGCCAAAGAAGGCAAAATCAGCGCCATCGTACCGATGGTATCCCATGTGGACCACAGCGAGCATGATGTCAACATCATCGTTACCGAACAAGGTGTTGCCGACCTGCGCGGCAAGAGCCCGAAAGAACGTGCACAGGCAATCATCGAGAACTGTGTTCATCCGGACTACAAGAATATCCTGTGGGATTATCTGAAACTGACCGACGGCAAAGCGCAGACTCCTCACTCCATGCGTGCCGCTCTGGCTATGCACGCCGAACTGGCAAAAAGCGGGGATATGAAGAATGTGGACTGGGCACAGTATAAATAAAGACAGTTCCTTCCGTTAAAAAGACCTTTCAGGCACGGGATTACGCGGATTGCACGGATAAAAAGTGCAGCATGGATTAAACTGAAAAAATCCGTGCAACCTGCGTAATTCCGTGCCTGAAAAATAAAGTTCACACCAACCGGCCATTCATCGGATAAGCATGTCACAGACTGCATCCTGGAATTTACGCGCCTCCCTGCCGGAAAGCACATTCTGATTCATAATGGCAAAAGCAATGTGGTGTCCGTTATTCGCCTTCAAATAACCAGCCAGGCAGTTTATAGCCGTAAAAGAACCGGTCTTGGCATGCACATTCTTATAAGAAAGCGTCCCTTTCCTCATACGGTTCTTCAGTGTTCCGTCCACTCCTCCGATAGGCAACGCCTTATACAGTTTCTGAAACACATCCGTGCGTGAATAAGCGAATTTCAAGAAAGCGACTAAAAGTTCAGAGGAGATGTAGTTATAGTTGGAAAGCCCGCAACCGTCTGCCAGATTATAGCGGTCGGGGAGATAACCCAGCTTTCCGATTAACTGACGGACAGCCGAAAGCCCGTCCGCAGCCGAAACATGCCTGCCGCCCGTAAACTGTGCACCCAAACGGCATAACAGAGCTTCTGCATTCAGATTGTCGCTCTCCTTCATTATCCGGTTGACTACAGCCTGTATAGAAGTGCTATAAGATGCCATTCGCACTGAAACACTGTCTTTTTGAAACTCGCGGAAAGAATAATCCGACAGACAATGAATGCCTTTTGCCCGTAAACGCTCCAGAAAGGTGTGCATAAAGAAATCCTGCGAAGAGTAGATATTCACCGTACCGGTACGCCTCCCGTCCACATTACCCGATACCGCCAGTTCATTGCCGTTCTCCAGCCAGTTGCGGGATACGCGGAAACGTCCGGCAGAGGGAGTACGGGTTTTCGTTGTATTGGCCAGCGTGTAATAAGACGAAGCGGGAGTACATTCCAAACGTGCCGCATCACCTTGTGCACCGGGAAAAGCGGTCACCGTAACCACTCCTTTGTCGAGCATCAGCGGCGACAGGTACGGCTGAAAAGAATGGGGCGTATCGTCCCACAGCCAGCCGCTTCCCCAATACAGGGAATCTTTCATGGAAACATCGCCATATATCCTGCCTTGAACCACAGAGAAAGGCAGCCGTGCCACGCTGCCGACCAAAGAATCCAGCGCCTCGTCGTCAAACTCAGGGTCGAAGCCGCCGACAACGTATATATCCCCTTTCAGCGTATCACGCTCAATCACTCCCTTATACCAGACTTCCGTACGGAAAGGTTCGTCCGCCTCAGGACGCGCAAGCGCCGTAATCGTAGTCAGCAGCTTCATTGTAGAGGCCGGACGGGAAAGTTTATCCGCCTGATAATCATACAGAACCTTATTGGCGGTCAAGTCGTATGCTGAAACAGATACATTAGAGCCTGCGGGCAATTGATACTTTATCAATGTATCCAGTTGCGAAGACAAAGAGTTTGTTTCAGGTGGTATTCCCTGTGCAGGCAATACACAGGGAATAAACGTCAAAATCAATACAATCGGGAATAAACAATATTTTCTCATCTTCTTACAAGCTATCATTCAGTTTCTCTGTTGTCCGGCTGTTTCCAGCAACCGGCTTCTCAAACCGTCCTTTACATTGATTGCAAACATACTCCCAATGGTTAGTTCCCGGAGCGGTAGCGGCCAACAAAGAAACGATAATCGCTGCAACAGCCCTCATCCGATGTCCTTTCCTAAGCATAAATTTAATATCAGAAGAACCGCAGAAAGGACAGTATTTCAATTGTTCAGGAATCATCTGGTTTTGCTCCAACAAGCTGATTGCCGTCTCATAGTCTCTTTCATCAACCAATATGTCCACTCCTGTCAGATTATCTACTTGTAATCCGGCTAACAGTGTGGACATATTCTCATTCCTCAGCATGGAATCAATACCTTCATTCCGTAACGCTCCCTGAACAATGTGGGCTTGAGTTGCAGAATCGCAAGTCATCAGCTTCACGATTTTCATAACACCCCGTATTTTGTCTATCAAAGCGCTTCCTTAAAGATTTCGCCTACCGTAGGATGCGGGAATACCATCTTTTTCCATTCCGAGGCCGTCAGTTTGAGTTCGACAGCCATACCGGCCAGCGTGATAATCTCCGAAGCCGGATTGCCCAGCACATGTGCTCCCAAAACGGTATCATCTTCCGCCAGCAACAACTTGCACATACCGTTAACACCCTCATTCTCCGCGACAAAGCGACCGGAATAAGCCATAGGCAGCTTGACGGCACGATAAGGAATACCCTTTCTTTGCAAGGCCTCTTCCGTATCTCCCACGCCCGCAATCTCAGGATTGGTATATACTACACCGGGAATAGCCCTGTAACTCATACAGTCTTTCTTCCCCAGTACGGCATGTACCGCCACTTCCGCCTCGCGCACAGCAGTATGGGCCAGTAAAGAAAATCCGGTTAAATCCCCGCAGGCATATACCCCCGGAACGGAAGTCTGCATCTGTCCGTCCACCTGTATATTTCCGCGCGCCGTTTTATCTAAATTCAGGTTCTCCAATCCGAAGCCTTTCATTACGGGACGGCGGCCGACGCTCATCAATAATCTTTCCGCAATTACACAACCTGCACCTTCGGCATTTTCATAATTTACCTGTATCTGCTGCGTGTCTCCATTTCCGGACGCAACTTCGGACAGTGCCACCACCTTTGTGTCCAGCATGAATTTAATGCCGCGCTTGGCATACTCCGCACGAAGCATGGCCGACAGCTCCTTGTCCATTCCACCCAATATCTCGTCCAGCATCTCGATGACAGTGACCTCTACTCCCAGACTGTTGAAGAATGAGGCAAACTCCATACCGATTACCCCACCGCCGATAATAGCCAGTGACTTTGGAAGCTCCTTATTGTCCAACGCATCGCGATGCGTCCAGTAAGGCACCGTATCCACTCCGGGAATGGGCGGAATAAATGTTTCCGAACCTGTGCAGAGCAATAGATTATCGCATTCATAAGTTTCGTCACCGCACAGAACATGATTCTTATCTATGACGGAAGCCTCGCCGGTCACGATGGTCACATTGCCGGCAGTCAGTTTTCCTTTGACACCCAACACCAGTTTCCGCACAACCTTCTGCTTGCGTGCTATAATCTTGGACAAATCAAACGAAACTTCCGACACGCTGACCGCGTATTTGGATGCGTGGCATGCATTGTCATACGTTTTTGCAGAGTACAATAAAGTCTTGGTAGGAATACACCCTTCGTTCAGACACACTCCGCCAAGATTCCGCTTTTCAAAAAGCACAACACTCAAACCGGCCTTTCCGGCTGTTTCCGCAGCCGTATATCCCGCAGGACCGCCGCCGATAATGGCAACTTGATATTTCATAGTTCTTACATTTATGGATTTCTGCATGCAAGATACGACAAGAAATTCAGAAAAAAAAGCGTAATGCCTTACATAATTATCATCTTATTGCGACATACGCTGCTCAAGCAGGCGGATAAACTCTTCCTCTTTGACGGGAAGAAGCGCTGCACACTTACCCTCGCCATACCTCACCAGGACATAGCGCATAACGGCAAATCCGCCTATCTGCATGGAGGAAGCGCGCTCTACCGACGTAATATCCTTCAGCAGGATTTCCTTCCCCCGTGAAAACCGGCCGAAAAACAGCAACAGTTTATTGTCGGCAGTAACGGTATAGGTAGTATGAATCAACTTCTCGATACTGACAACCAGCAGAAGCATAAAAAGGACAGCGATGAGAATTTGCTTTTCCCAAAGGCCGTAAACGGCTATTGCACCTGCCAAAGCAACAAACAAATACTGTCCGGCAGCGATACGCGCATGAAAAATTCGATTCATTTTATCCGGTTTTTGCCGCTAAGGTAGGTATTTTTACGAATTAATGCCCATAAGGGAGACAAGGAACGTACTTATTTTGTAGTTTTGCGGTGTTAAATACACGAAACTATGGTAAGAAAGTTCGATTTCCTCGTTATCGGCTCCGGAATTGCCGGTATGAGTTTTGCGCTGAAAGTGGCGCATAAAGGAACAGTAGCCCTCATCTGCAAGGCCGGCCTGGAAGAGGCAAACACTTATTTCGCACAAGGCGGGATAGCCTCCGTCACCAACCTGGCGGTAGACAATTTCGACAAGCATATCGAAGACACCATGATTGCCGGAGACTGGATAAGCGACCGTGCAGCCGTAGAAAAGGTAGTGCGCAATGCTCCCGAACAAATCAGTGAACTCATTAAATGGGGAGTGAATTTCGACAAAAAAGATAACGGAGAATTCGACCTGCACAAAGAAGGCGGACACTCGGAATTCCGCATCCTGCACCACAAGGACAATACGGGTGCGGAGATACAGGAAAGCCTGATTGAAGCCGTGAAGCAGCACCCCAACATCACCGTATTTACCAATTTCTTTGCGGTGGAAATCATTACGCAGCACCACTTGGGCATTATCGTCACCCGCTATACTCCGGGTATCAAATGCTATGGTGCCTATGTGCTGAACGAAAATACCGGAGAGGTGGATACGTTCCTCTCCAAAGTAACCATCATGGCTACAGGCGGTTGCGAAGCTGTATACCGCAACACCACCAACCCGCTGGTGGCCACAGGCGACGGTATCGCCATGGTCTACCGTGCCAAAGGCGCCGTAAAGGACATGGAGTTTATCCAGTTCCACCCCACCGCCCTCTATCATCCGGGCGATCGCCCCTGCTTCCTGATAACGGAAGCCATGCGCGGTTACGGCGGTGTGCTCCGTACCATGGACGGCAAGGAATTCATGCAGAAGTACGACCCGCGCCTTTCACTCGCCCCGCGCGACATCGTGGCACGCGCCATCGACAACGAGATGAAGCAGCGTGGCGACGAGCATGTGTATCTGGATGTCACCCACAAAGACCCCGAAGAAACCAAGAAACACTTCCCGAATATCTATAAGAAATGCCTCAGCATAGGCATCGACATTACGAAAGATTACATTCCGGTAGCCCCTGCGGCACACTATCTCTGCGGCGGCATCAAGGTAGACTTGGACGGACAGTCCAGCATCCGCCGCCTGTATGCCATCGGTGAATGTTCGTGCACCGGTCTTCACGGCGGCAACCGACTGGCTTCCAACTCATTGATTGAAGCGGTAGTTTATGCCGATGCAGCCGCCAAGCATGCGTTGAGCGTATTGGAACGTTATGACTTCAACGAAGACATCCCCGAATGGAACGACGAGGGAACCATCTCCAACGAAGAGCGCGTGCTCATTACGCAAAGCATGAAGGAAGTGAACCAGATTATGGAATCCTATGTAGGCATCGTCCGCAGCAACACCCGCCTGACCCGCGCATGGAACCGCCTGGATATTCTTTACGAGGAGACGGAAAAACTGTTCAAGAGCAGCAAGGCTACCCGCGAGCTTTGCGAACTGCGCAACATGATTAACGTAGGATACCTGATTACCCGCCAGGCCATGGAGCGCAAGGAAAGTCGCGGACTGCACTATACGATAGACTATCCGCATCCGCAGAAATAACGGTTATGGCACACTTCAACGAGTATCTGGACTTTTTGGAACTTTCTCCTTTGATTAAACATTTTCTGCAAAACGGGAAAAAATGTCTTTACAAGAAAGGAGAGTTCTTTTGTCAGGCAAGTGAAGTGTGCCATAACATTGCCTATATCTCCCAAGGAGGTTTCCGTTACTTCTACCTTGATACGGAAGAAGACAAACATATCATCGGTTATAGTTTTGAAAAAGATTTTGTGGTAGACTATGAGTCATTCACAAAACAGACACCCGCCATTGTTTATACGGAAGCAATCAAGGAGAGTACCGTCTATCAATTATCTTATAACCAATTGGAAGCATTTTGGGCAGCAAGCCAGCAAAACCAGTTATTAGGCCGTAAGATTGCAGAAAACCTGTTCTGTATGACTTATCAACGGCTATTGAATCTGTATCCGAATTCTCCTAGAGTACGCTATCAAGAATTATTGAGAAGATGTCCCGACATCGTTCACCAGATAAGTCTAAAGGAAATCGCTTCTTTCCTGAATATCTCTCCATATACCTTAAGCCGCATCCGACGGGAAATAACTTTCGGATAAAAAGATTAATTTCTTGCCTTGAAGCAAGAAATTGTAATTTTAATAATATTTATTTTGTTAAAACGTCACAGACTGCTATCTTTGTAAACAACTATTATCTAACCTTATAGCAGACTGACATGAAAAGCAGTTGTATCTATACATGTATACTTTTGTGCTTGTACGTTTGCAACTCACACGGACAAACACTTGATGACAACATTGTCATTACACAATGCAGCGACTCCTATATCTTTATGGAAGAAGACGGTATTCCTACCGTACGCAACAGAAAAGAAACATCCTATGAAGCCACAAGAATGGGAACTGCATTGCAACCCTACACCTACTACGGAGAATTCATTTCATTGGACGGAGCTTCCGCCAAAGGCGGAGGAAAGGCAGAATATAAAAGCATCACGCCGGAAAATGTCTTCTTCGACGACAGCAAGATTTGCTTCTTCAACATCAATCTCGACCGTAAAGGAAAAAAGACGGAAGTTACGTTTAAGCGTACTTTTCATGACCTGCATTATTTTACACGAATCTATTTGGGTGAGGACTATTTTATAAAAACAAAGCAAATAACATTCATCATTCCGCAATCCCTCTCCCATTTCCGGTTGACAGAAAGGAATTTTACTCCTTCTATTCACTGTGAACGCGGCATCAACAGTGCCGGAGACTCCTTATTCACTTATACCGTGACGGACATGCCGGCTATGAAAGACGAAAAACATATGCCGACATCAGGTAAAATATACCCCCACATACTGATAACCGGCTCATTTAAAGATGTTCACGACATGTACCGGTGGTCTAACGGACTGGCACAAGTAGACTGTAACATACCCGAACTCGACAGTCTATTAGCAGAAATCACCGAAGGCTGCCGCACGGACATGGAAAAAATACGTAACACATATGCCTGGGTACAACAAAATATCCGTTATATCGCTTTTGAAGCAGGTATATTGGGACACAAACCCGATACTCCCGCAGAAGTGTTGCGTAAACGGTACGGCGACTGCAAAGGAATGGCAATCTTGCTCCGTACATTGCTGAAAGCACAAGGTTTTGATGCTCGCCTTACCGATATAGGCACTGTAGACATCCCCTACCGGATGAGCGAAATAGCTACACTTGCATCCGTCAATCACATGATATGCAGCCTTATCTACCAGGGAAAGACCTATTATCTGGATGCCACCAACGAATATATAAACGCGGAATTCATACCCGAAAGCATACAAGGAAGGGAAGCTGTAATAGAAAATGGAGAAAACTGTATCGTGCACACATTGCCCATGCTGAACAGCAGTGCATCTACAGACAGTTTGTCCTATATCTGTAGCCTATCCGACAAGCAAACGAACAAAGTATTGCAGGGCAATGCAACCCGTAGTTGGAGTGGAGACATGAAAGAATTTTTCCTCACAGCCTACCATGAAAACGATAAAAGCGGTCGGAAAGAGTATCTTCCCCGTATCCTGACCGGAGATAATCACAATTATCAGATTAATTCGGTCAGTTGGATACAGCAGGAACCTCAACAGGAATGGGCTGCTCTGACCGGAGAAGTAATAAACAGCAGTGCTGTACAAATAGCCGATAATGAGTTTTACATAGAGCTGGACCTTCACAATGACCTGTTTGACCAACCGATAGACACCGCCAAACGCATCCATGATTACGAGCTCCCGCTCCGTTGCCGCATCGTACGCCACACAGAACTGGAAATACCCGCAGGCTACGTACTTTCTTATTGCCCCAAAGGCATCTCAATCCATACGCCGCAAGGTATACTCTGTTGCTCTTACAAAACAGAAAGAAACAAAATCATTTTCCGGAAAATAATGGAGATAACCGAAAAACGTATTCCCCGCAACGAAATTACAATCTGGAATACACACTTGCGGAAATGGGCTGATGCATCCCACGAACAAATCATCCTCAAAAAACAATAATAATGAAACAGAACATGTTATTCCTGATGGGGGTGTTGGCACTTTTATTAACCACCCCTAATGCCAATGCCGATGACAAAGAGAAATACAAACTCTTTGCAGAGGAAACGAGAAAAGAAGTCTGGGCATTGAAACTGCCCGAATTTACCAACACGGCTGTTCCCGATAAATATAAAGATGAGTCAGCCGTCATTCTGGCAGCACACAGCCGGTTGGAAATCACCAAAAAGACCCGCTTCAACGTCGGCGCCTTCCTCGGAGGATTTCATTATATCGACCGTGAAGTAAATTGTCGCGACTTATATCGTATGCTTGTGCAAATTAACGATAAAGCCGCTTTGAAAGAGTACTCCGAATTTGATTATAAAGCGGAAATACGTAAAAAAGACTGGCGGTACGACGAAAACTACCAGCAAGTACTGGGCGTACGCATCATCAAACCAGACGGTACCGTAAACGAAGTAAGCACCGACGAATACATGACAGCCACCGAAGGTAAGAAAGACCAGGAACAACTTCAGAAACTTGCCGTACCCGGACTGGAAATCGGTGATAAGATAGATATTTTCTTCTTCAACTACACTTCATTGGAAAACCACAATCTCGACCCATTCGTCTTCCGGTTTCGCCAAAGCCACCCGATGCTTTCCTATACAGTACATTGCGAGATAGATGACAAACTTACTACCCAGTACCGTACTCTGAACGGTGCACCGGACTTTAAACAAAGCAAAGACGAAAACGGAAACATCCTGCTTGATGTGGCTGTAAAGGATATAGAACAAACCGAACCCGACTTATGGTATAACCCTATGCAGCAAACTCCAATGACATTGATGTACATTACCAATAGCAAGATGAAAAAATACACCTATATTCCAAAAAGCACCACAGAAAAAGGACTACAACCCAATCCTGATGCGGCTGCCATACAGGAAGACGACTGGGAATTTATAAAGCAAGCTCAAAAATATAGCGGATATGGCGGTTTAAGTAGCCCCAAGAAAGGTATCCGGCTTCTCCGCAACGTAAAGCAAATAAAGAAAAAAGACTGGACAGACGAAAAAAAAGCAGATTTCATCTACAATTACTATCGTTTTGCATTGTTATCGGACATTAAAAGTGATTGCAACAACGAGCTGTTCATCATCTATTTTCAGGGATTGCTGGATTGGGTGGATGTTCCCAATCTGTTTGGAATGGTTACCAACGAAGACAAAGAACCGCTTGACAAACTGACGAATTACCGCAATACCACCTGGCTTCTTGCACTTCCTGAAAGTCAGAAATACTATCTCCCGCCTACAGCCTACCTTATTCCCCATGAAATTCCTGCCCGCTATCAAGGCAGACAGGCCATCCTGGAACCGGATAAGAAGAAAGCCAAGAAGCTGAATACAAAGGCCGAGCGGGAACATTTCAATCTGCCGGCAGGTACAGCCGATGATAACCAAAACATCACTACCATACAGGCCGACATCGACAATACGCTGCTCACCGTCAGCCGGAACGAATACCGCACCGGAACACAAAAAGAATACATGCAGTCTGCATTGGTTAAGCTGGAAGATGTGGATGCAGCCTATCGGCGCCTGCTTAGCATTGATAAGGAGTTTGCCGAAGAAGTAGGCAAGAAATACGCGGATGATCTTCGAGAAGCATTCCGAAAGGGCCGCGAACAGGAAAAGGAAGATTATAAATGGGAAATAGACTTCTACCACGGCGAAAATGCCAAAGAGTTGCTCGGCTATCAGATGCAATGTTTGGGTAATCGTCCGGACAGCGCAGCCTTTATTTATAACGTTCGTTATACAATGGATGGCTATATCCGAAAAGCAGGACCTAATTACGTGCTTTCCGCAGGCAGACTCATAGGTGAACAGACGCAGATTGAAGGTAAGGAACGTAAACGCTCCACCGACATTTATATGTCCGCTCCTCGCACTTTCCAATGGAATATCACTGTAAATCTTCCGGAAGGATACAAAGCGGCTCCCGAAGGGGTAGAGAAGTTAAATGTAAAAGTAGAAAACGAATGTGGTGCTTTCATTGCAAAAGCCGTTACAGAAAATGGCAAACTTGTATTGAATATCCTCAAACGATATAATCATAAGACAGAACCGGCTGCCAATTGGGAAAAACTGCTTCAGATTCAAGATGCTTCCAAAGCTTATGAAGCACTTTCCGTAGTACTAAAGAAATAACATTATAAATAAAAGCGGCCGAAAACCGGTCGCCGAATGAACCAGAATACAAGTTGCAGAGAAGATATGAAAAAGGCGCGGATTATACGAAACGGACAAAATATGCCGTATGCTTTCGTATAATCCGCGCCTGAATCCGGTATTCGGGCAGATGTACCGGTTATCAATAGTTTTCCTTCTTCACCTCGAAGTAAGCCTGCGGATGCAAACAAGCCGGACACACCTGAGGAGCTTCCTTGCCTGTGTAGATGAAACCGCAGTTACGGCACTGCCATACCACTTCGCCTTCCTTGGCGAAAACAGAAGCGGTTTCGATGTTTTGGATAAAAGCACGGTAGCGTTCTTCGTGTCCTTTTTCAGCAATGGAAATATTACGGTACATGGCGGCTATTTCGGGGAAGCCTTCCTGCTCGGCCACATCGGCAAAGTGAGGATAGTCCAACGACCACTCTTCATGCTCGCCTGCAGCGGCAGCCTGCAAATTCTCCAATGTAGTGCCGATAACTCCTGCGGGATAAGATGCGGTGATTTCTACCATACCGCCTTCTAAAAACTTAAACATACGTTTTGCATGTTCTTTCTCCTGATCGGCCGTTTCGGTAAAGATAGCGGAGATTTGCTCGTAACCCTCTTTCTTTGCCACACTTGCAAAATAAGTGTAGCGCATTCTTGCTTGTGACTCGCCGGCGAATGAAGTCAGCAGGTTCTTTTCTGTCTGAGTTCCTTTGATACTCTTGCTCATAATTCT
>OIGU01000549.1_pt1 | contig 13426 bp, 11 predicted proteins | sample 1582391 | NCBI WGS metagenome assembly OIGU01 (sample SAMN02674887, study PRJEB24791) | human gut metagenome, SKBSTL062 | isolation source: stool | host: Homo sapiens | place: USA
TTATGTCGGGATGCCGTAACAGGAAATCTTGTCAATGGAGTGGTTTATGGCAAGGCAAAACGCTGGTGGGGTTCTGTGCTCAATGAGGATAAGAAGCCGGAACAAGTCGAGTTTGATGTTATGGCCGAATCGCTTGACAAAAAGTATTTGTTGGTCGGAGAATGCAAATGGACTACTCAAGAGAATGGCAAACAACTGACTGCCGAACTTCTCCGCAAAGCTAATCTGCTACCGTTTGCCAAGTGCTACACCGTCGTTCCAATGCTGTTCCTTAAGAATGCTCCGAAAGATGGTATAAGAAACGCCGTGTTGCCAGAAAATATTGTCGAGTTAATGAAATAAAGAAATAACAAATTCGTGATTTGCAGATGTTGGATTTTAGAAAACAATTCCAAGAGATTATAGAACAATCTTATATCCCTTTCAATATAGATAAAACTGCGACTTCTGACGTATGGAGTAATATTTATAAGTTAGTACTTCCTAATATACCGGAAAAACTTTTTAGGTATCGTAGAATAGACGATAAGGGCTATACAATTGAATCATTTAAATCTAAAACTATTTCATTATGCCATGCGGGAATGTTTCCAGATAAATATGATTCGTATTTATATATAGATCAAGATAAGATTCACAAAGATCTAAAAAATGCATTGAAAGATGCGTTGCGCATAACATTGTCGCATATAACACAGAAATCCCCTGAAATAAGGGCGGAAAAAGCAACGAAAATATGTTATTATAGAGAGTGCGGATATACGGATGAACAAATTATAGATAAAATATTGACAGATGATTATGTTGATTTTTGCAATAATATAGGGGCTGCGATAAAAAAACAAGAATCGCGTTTTAGAAATCCAAGAAATAGTGCAAAAATTGCCTGTTTTACAGAAAGTGTGCAGTCTAAGTATATGTGGGATAGATATGCAGATGGATATAAGGGGTTTGCATTAGAATATGATCTCAGACGATGCATTTTTAAATATAATTCATTGGGAATGAGTGTTAATCTCTTTCCTGTGATTTATACAGATTTAAGACCGGATGTTACATTAGATGAGGGAAATATTCATACTTACGAATATTTCAAGCAGATTGGAGATAAAAATTGGTTAAGCTTTTTGTCGTCTATAATATCTGTTAATCAATTATATTGGTATCGAGTTTATCTTTATAAAGACAGAAAAGAATACGAGCACGAACATGAATGGAGAATGATTTACTATAATTTAGAAGATGAGAATGATTATGTTGCAATACCGGATGTTGGATGCTTGAAAGCAATATATTATGGTCCAGATATATCACAAAAGGATAAGCAAGAATTACATCAGATTGCAGTTGAAAAAGGACTGAAAGAGTATGATGTCGATCTTGACACGGGTAGCCGTAGATATGATTTAAGAGTAACAGCAATTAAATAAGAATATTCTTAGCGCAAAAAAGAACCGATTAACAACCTGAAAGTTGTGTCATCTCAATTATTTATAGTACCTTTGCTTACCAAATAAGGCAAAGGTATTTTTGATGCATACAATGGCAGAAGATAAGATAGACAACGCACTGGAAGTAAAAGAGGAAACAGTGGAATGCAAAAGCGAAGATTGGGTTTGCCATTCGCAGGCTATAGCTGCAACCATGTCAAACCGAATGGAGGAACTTGGCATGACACAACGAGCGTTGGCTGAGAAAATGAACTGCACCCAGCAATATGTATCCAAGGTGTTGAAAGGTCGCGAGAATCTGTCATTGGAAACTTTGTGCAAAATAGAAAATGCATTAGGTATCAAAATACTACAAGCTGGAATAAATAAGTAATAACACCATAGTAGGGAAAGAATATGTCAATACAGAGCGAAGCGGCATTGGAAGCCGGACTTATAGCCACACTTCGGCAAATGGACTACGAGTATGTCCAGATTACCGAAGAAGATAATCTTTATGCCAACTTCAAGCGGCAGTTGGAAATTCACAACAAGAAACAGCTGGCGGAAGTTGGTCGTAACTCATTTACGGATGAAGAGTTTGAGAAGATATTGATATATCTGGAAGGTGGTACTCGCTTTGAAAAGGCTAAGAAACTTCGTGACCTATATCCTCTTGACACGATGAACGGGCAGCGTATTTGGGTGGAATTCCTTAATCGTACACAATGGTGTCAGAACGAGTTTCAGGTGTCGAATCAGATTACGGTGGAGGGACGAAAGAAGTGTCGCTATGATGTGACGATTCTTATCAATGGCCTCCCTCTGGTTCAGATTGAATTGAAGCGTCGGGGTGTAGAACTCAAGCAGGCATACAATCAGATACAACGCTATCATAAGACATCCTTTCATGGGCTGTTCGACTATATTCAGCTATTTGTTATCTCCAATGGCGTAAATACTCGTTATTTCGCCAATAATCCCAATGGTGGATATAAATTCACGTTCAACTGGACGGATGCGGCAAATCTGCCATTCAATGAACTGGATAAGTTTGCTGTATTTTTCTTGGAAAAGTGTACGCTCGGTAAGATTATCGGAAAATATATCGTATTGCATGAAGGGGATAAATGCTTGATGGTACTTCGCCCATACCAGTTTTATGCTGTAGAAAAGATATTGGATCGGGTACAGAACTCCAACGATAACGGTTATATCTGGCATACTACAGGCGCAGGAAAAACCTTGACTTCATTCAAAACAGCACAGCTTGTTTCGGAGTTGGATGATGTAGATAAGGTAATGTTCGTTGTTGACCGTCATGACCTTGACACACAAACGCAGTCGGAATATGAAGCCTTTGAACCGGGAGCTGTTGACGGTACGGACAATACGGATGAACTGGTAAAACGGCTGCATAGTAACTCCAAGATTATCATTACCACTATTCAGAAACTCAATGCTGCCGTAAGTAAGATATGGTACAGCAGCAAGATAGATTCGATATGCCACTCCCGTATCGTGATGATATTTGATGAGTGCCACCGCAGTCACTTCGGGGAGAGTCATAAGAAGATTATGCAATTCTTCGATAATGCCCAGATATTCGGTTTTACCGGAACTCCTATTTTTACAGAAAATGCAGTTGATGGGCATACGACCAAAGAGGTATTCGGCAACTGCCTGCATCGCTATCTGATTAAAGATGCCATTGCCGATGAAAATGTTCTCGGTTTCCTTGTAGAGTATTATCATGGCAGTGAGGAAGTGCAGAACGGCAGTACTAATCGCATGACGGAAATCGCTAAATTCATCCTTAATAATTTCAATAAGTCAACATTTGACGGAGAGTTCGATGCATTGTTTGCTGTACAGTCCGTACCGATGCTTATCCGTTATTACAAGATATTCAAGGAACTGAATCCCAAGATTCGTATAGGTGCAGTTTTTACTTATGCAGCCAATGGAAGTCAAGATGATGATCTGACAGGAATGGGTACAGGTTCTTATCTGAATGACAGTGCCGGTGAGGTTGATGAACTGCAAGCCATCATGGATGACTACAATGAAATGTTCGGGACATCGTTTACGACAGAGAACTTCCGTGCATATTACGATGACATCAACCTGCGTATGAAAAAGAAGCGAGTTGATATGAGGCCGCTTGATCTTTGTCTGGTCGTCGGAATGTTCCTTACCGGTTTTGACAGCAAGAAACTCAATACGCTTTATGTAGACAAGAATATGGAATACCACGGCTTGTTGCAGGCATTCAGCCGGACAAACCGTGTGCTGAATGAAAAGAAACGCTTCGGAAAGATTGTGTGTTTCCGTGATTTGAAAAGCAATGTTGATACCGCTATCAAATTGTTCAGCAACAGTAACAATCCGGAAGAAATAGTGCGACCTCCGTTTGAAGAAGTCAAACAGGAATACAAGGAGCTTGCTACCAATTTTTTGAAGAAATATCCGGACACAAATTGTATAGACCTTTTGCAGAGTGAAAAAGCTAAGAAAGAGTTTGTTTTGGCGTTCCGTGATATTATCCGTAAACATGCTGAAATACAGATATACGAGGATTATAATGAAGAGTCTGATGATCTCGGCATGACGGAACAGCAATTTATGGATTTCAGAAGTAAGTATCTTGATATCCATGATACTTTTGCACTCGTTGTTCCAGCACCGTCACCCAAACCGGATGATGATACAGATGTTCCGGATGACGGAGACCTCGGTGATGTGGATTTCTGCCTTGAACTCCTACATAGCGACATTATCAATGTGGCATATATCCTTGAACTCATTGCAGAACTTGACCCATATAGTGCCGATTACGCGGAACGCCGCCAGAATATCATTGACACGATGATTAAGGATGCTGAAATGCGCAGCAAGGCAAAACTTATTGATGGCTTCATTCAAAAGAATGTGGATGACGATAAGGAAAATTTCATGATGCAGCGAGGCAAGGCTGACGGTACAAGCGATTTGGAAGAACGGTTGAACCGCTATATTGCTGTTGAACGAGAAAATGCCGTCAACTCATTGGCTGAGGAAGAGAAAATATCGTCATCAGTATTGAATCATTTCCTTAAAGAATATGATTATCTGCAAAAAGAGCAGCCAGAAATCATACAAAAGGCATTGAAAGAGAAGCATCTCGGATTGATAAAGACGAGAAAGGCGTTGACGAGGATTTTAGACAGATTGCGTAATATCATACGCACTTTCAGTTGGGATTAAAAGAAATACTGATATGGTAAAGACAAATGAACCCGGATATGTGTATATCTTGACTAATCCAAGTTTTCGTGAGGATTGGGTCAAAATCGGTAAAAGTGCGCGGCCTGTAGATATACGTTCCAAGGAACTTGACAACACGGCTGTTCCGTTGCCTTTTGAGATTTATGCAACCATTCAGACGGTCAAATATAACGATGTTGAAAAGCATGTACACAAGACTATTGATCGGTTGACGGATTTGCGTATTCGTCAGAATCGGGAGTTTTTCAATGTGCCGCCGCAAATAGCTTTGGATATATTCAATGACATAGCCAAGATGATTGATGATGCGGTTGTTACGGTCTATGTAGATAATAAACCGGTTTGCCATAACGAAAAAGATTCATTGCCTGTCGTGCAGAAGCGAACCGTAAAGCGAGGGCGTTTCAAATTCAGCATGGTCGGTATTAAAATAGGGGAATGTGTTACCTTCATGCCTACGAATACAGAAGTCAAGGTGGCAAGCGATGATTCCGTTGAATATCAAGGTCGTATTTATAAATTGTCCCCTTTTGTCGGTACGTTTATGCCGGAAGAGAAACGGAATACATCGGGTGCATATCAAGGGGCAAAATATTTCTCATATAAAGGGAAAGTGCTGGATGACCTGAGAAGTATAATTGAAAGCAATATACCATTGCCGGAAAGTGATGTAATACAGAATAATATAGAGCAATAAGGATATGAGTGAAGAACTGCAACAGAAACTCCGTGACCAGCTTTGGGCGGTCGCAAACCGTTTGCGCGGCAATATGTCGGCAAGCGATTTTATGTATTTTACTTTGGGATTCATTTTCTATAAATACCTGTCGGAGAAGATAGAAACATACGCCAACAGTGCATTGGAGGATGATGAAGTTACATTCAAGGAATTATGGGAAATGACCGATTCGGATGCTGCGGAATTGCAGGAAGAGGTCAAGAACCAATGCTTGGAAAATATAGGCTATTTCATTGAACCGAAATTCTTGTTTTCGTCTGTAATCGAAACTATCAAGCGGAAAGAAAATATCCTTCCGATGCTGGAACGCTCATTGAAACGCATTGAGGATAGTACGCTCGGACGTGACAGCGAAGAGGATTTTGGTGGTCTGTTTTCGGATATTGACCTTGCTTCCCCTAAGCTCGGAAAGACAACCGATGACAAGAATACGCTTATAAGCAATGTTCTGCTTGCACTTGATGATATAAAATTCGGAGTGGAGGCCTCTCAGGAGATTGATATTTTGGGCGATGCTTATGAGTATATGATCAGTCAGTTTGCTGCCGGTGCAGGCAAGAAAGCCGGTGAGTTCTATACTCCGCAAGAGGTCAGCCGCATATTGGCGGAGATTGTTACTCTTGGGCATAACCGTTTGCGTAATGTTTACGACCCTACTTGCGGTAGTGGTTCACTATTGCTCCGTGCAGCAAGTATCGGTAAGGCGGCATATATCTATGGACAGGAGAAAAATCCGACTACTTACAACCTTGCCCGAATGAATATGTTGCTGCACGGTATCCGATTCAGCAGCTTCAAAATAGAGAATGGCGATACGCTTGAATGGGACGCATTCGATGATATGCAGTTCGATGCAGTGGTTGCAAATCCTCCGTTCTCTGCCGAATGGAGTGCTGCCGACAAATTCAACAACGACGACCGTTTCAGTAAAGCAGGACGACTTGCACCTAAGAAAACAGCCGACTATGCTTTTATTCTGCATATGGTTCATCACCTCAATGAAGGTGGTACGATGGCTTGCGTTGCTCCGCACGGAGTTCTGTTCCGAGGGAATGCAGAGGGCGTTATACGCCGTTTCCTGATAGAGAAGAAAAACTATATTGATGCCATTATCGGGCTGCCTGCCAATATTTTCTATGGTACAAGCATTCCGACCTGTATTCTCGTATTGAAGAAATGCCGTAAGGAAGACGATAATATCTTGTTCATTGATGCCAGCAAAGAGTTTGAAAAGGTCAAGACCCAAAACAAACTCCGCCCTCAGCATATACAGAAGATTGTAGAAACCTACCGTGACCGCAAGGAAATTGAAAAGTACAGTCACCTCGCTACGTTACAGGAGGTTGCCGAAAATGACTATAATTTGAATATTCCTCGCTATGTCGATACTTTTGAGGAAGAAGAGCCTATTGACATCAAAGCAGTCATGGCTGAAATAAAGGAATTGGAAGCCAAGCGAGCCGAACTGGATAAGGAGATAGAAGGCTATTTGAAAGAATTGGGACTGGTTGAATAATTACACTATGGCAGAGATAGACAACATCCCCGAAATGCGTCCATCATTCGACAATATACGCCGTCAGGATGAGGGCGGAAACGAATACTGGAGTTCTCGCGACCTGTGCGCTGCTATGGGCTATTCGGCTTATTGGAAATTCCAAAGAGTCATAGACAAGGCTATCAAGGTGGCAGGTGAAAAAGGAATGAATGTAGACGACCATTTCAACCAAGCGGTTGATATGGTAAGGATTGGAAGCGGTTCATTCCGTAAGGTCAATATCTTCCGTCTGTCTCGTATGGCATGTATGATTGTTGCCGAAAATGCCAATGTCAAAAAAGTGTTGGTACAACAAGCTCGCGATTATTTTACTCGAACAATTTCGATAAACGAATTGATGCAAAATTCGTTGAGTTCTAACATTTTGCTGTATAAAACGGCGCAAGGCGAGGCACGAATAGAAGTGATATTCAACAGTGAAACATTTTGGATGTCACAAAAGCGTATGGCCGATTTGTTCGGGGTGGATGTACGGACTGTCAACTATCATCTTGGTCAGATTTACGAAACAGGCGAGCTTACAAAAGAGGCAACTATCCGAAAAATTGGGATAGTTCAATCAGAGGGAAAAAGGGATGTGGAACGTACACCTCTGTTCTATAATTTGGATGCTATTATTGCGGTAGGTTATCGTGTCAATAGCTATCAAGCCACCCAGTTCCGTATCTGGGCTACATCTGTATTGAAGGAGTTTATTATTAAAGGATATGCGCTTGATGATGAACGTTTGAAGCAGGGAAAACATTTTGGCAAAGATTATTTTGACGATTTACTGGAGCGTATTCGTGAGATACGTACCTCAGAGCGCAGATACTACCAAAAGATAACAGACATCTATGCCGAATGCAGTGCGGATTACGACCCGAAGTCGGATTGTACCAAATTGTTCTTCAAGATGGTGCAAAACATGATGCACTTGGCTGTAACTCATCGTACTGCTGCCGAAATAGTATATGAACGTGCCGACTCGGAAATGCCGCACATGGGACTGACTACTTGGAAAAAAGCTCCCAATGGCAGAGTACAGAAATCTGATACGATTGTAGCAAAGAACTACTTGTCTGACAAAGGGGTTTCAGAACTCAACGGCGTAACTAACGCATTTCTTGAATTTGCAGAACAGCGTGCTCAACGCCATATCATTACAACGATGGCAGACTGGAAGCAGCGTCTTGAACAGTTTCTTGCTACAATGGACTATCAAGCACAAGATTCGGCCGGTAAAGTTTCTCAAGAAGAGGCACGAGAGAAGGCGTATGGTGAGTATGAAAAATATAAAGTGATTCAAGACCGTTCGTTTATCTCCGATTTCGACCGGTTTAATGATGGTGACAAATTGTTGCCGTTTGATATCAATCCCGATAAAGAATAATGATTATGGCAGATAATAACGAAAATAAAGTCCTCAATGTTCCCCATTTGAGATTTCCGGAGTTTAGTGGAGAGTGGGAAGAGCATACGCTTTCTGAATATTTGGAGTTCAAGAATGGTCTTAATCCAGACGCTAAACGTATTGGAAGTGGACTACCATTCATTTCGGTGATGGATATTCTTTCAGAAGGAGTTATCAATTATGACAATATTCGTGGCAAGGTCAATGCTACTGAAAAAGAAATAGAATGTTTCGGAGTGAAAGACGGAGATTTGCTATTCCAACGTAGCTCAGAAACATTGGAGGATGTTGGACGAGCTAATGTGTACATGGATAATCGTACCGCCATTTATGGAGGCTTTGTTATTCGTGGTCGTAAAATCGGCAATTATGATCCTTTGTTCTTTAAGTATTTGCTTGCTACGCCATTAGCGCGCAAAAGAACTTGCAGAATGGGAGCAGGAGCACAACATTTCAATATTGGGCAGGAAGGATTATCCAAAATATCATTATATTTTCCATCAATTGAGGAACAGAGAAAAATAGCTGAATTTCTATCTCTCATTGACGAACGAATAGCAACCCAAAACAAAATCATTGAGAAACTGCAATCCTTAATTAAAGGGCTTGCAGTTGCGCTAACGACCAAAGAAAAGGCTAACATTGCAATTTCTCAGTGTTTAGAGTGTCATAGCTCAACACTTCAAGAGAGCGAGGTTTTGTCTAGTGGACTATGCAAAGTGTTTGGTGCAAATGGATTGGTTGGTTATAAAGATGTGCCACAAATGAACGGTGATGCGATACTGGTAATCAAGGATGGTTCGGGTGTTGGTACAGTTTCCTATGCACAGGGCAAATTTTCGGTAATTGGCACACTCAACTATCTTACTGTCATAGGCAACAATGATTTGCGGTATCTGTACTTTGCGCTGTCAGTGTTCAACTTTCAACCGTACAAAACTGGTATGGCGATACCACATATCTACTTCAAAGATTATGGTAAAGCGAAAATATATTGTCCTTCACTTGCTGAACAAAAGCGTGTCGCAAACGTGCTTGACAAATTGGAGAGCAAACTTTTTGTTGAGCAAGAACTTCTTGCGTCATTCAATCAACAAAAACTGTATTTGTTGGGGAAGATGTTTATATGAACATCTTCCTTAATAGATATTGTTTCTGTATTTGATATTTCTGTAATAGTTGCCTTTCAACATCCTCTTTAAGCGATAACACTGAAAGAAAATGACTAATTTCTTTTTGCCTATCTAAATCTGGTATTGGGCATTTTATGTGATTTATATCCTTTAGGTAGGCTGTTTTCATCGTACCTTCAGTTACAACACGTTCAACTTCTTTTTGAAAATATGAAGATTGCATAAAGTAATAAAGAAATTCAACATCAATATTTGTATTAGGGACAATACCTAAAATTCCTTGTTTGGTACAGACTGGATATTTGTTTATAGAAATAGCACCGATTGTTGCTCCATTAGAGTATATAATGGAGTGCGTAGGAATCAGCCATGCTGAAGATTTTTTGAGTCCTAACTCTGTAATATAGTCTTTGTTAGCCGATAAATATTTATTGCTCAAATCGTCTATTTTTATGAAAGGAATGCTGCCGTTATCATAAAATTCTGTATTTGACGTAGTGGGTGTTCCACCCTCACCTGCTTTACTATATAATGTTTCAAATGCCACTAACTGCCCACATTTCAGAGTTATTATATCATCTATAAGCCCTTTAATTAAGGATTGCTGTACAGTAATGTCCGCAATTATTCATCGGTGCTATTCTTCACAAACAAATATGATTCCACTGTCCGAATTACTCAAACAATGTTCTGATAGAAATCGCAGTGGCTCTGATTTGCAAGTTCTTTCGGTTAGTAACAAATACGGATTTATAGCTCAATCAAACCAATTTGAGGACAGAGAAGTAGCAAGCGATGATACCTCAAATTATAAGGTTGTGAAGAAAGGTATGTTTGCATACAATCCTGCTCGTATAAATGTTGGCTCAATAGCATTGTACGAAATGGACGGTAATGGTATTGTTAGTCCCATGTATGTTTGCTTTACTACAAAATCAGAATTATTACCCAGTTATCTAAAGTACTATTTTGCATCACAAACATTCAAACATGAAATGTATAAACGCCTGGAAGGCAGTGTTCGCTTATGTCTTACTTTTGAGGAGTTGTGCAATATAGAAATTCATTTGCCAAGTATTGAGCAACAAAAGAATATCAGTAAGTACATTTCAAAAATCGAAAACAATCTTTCATTAGTGGATAGCATATTTTCTAAATATCAGCAGCAACGAAGATACCTGCTCTCGCAAATGTTTATATGAACATCTGCGAGAGCAAAAATTGCTTCAATTCTTGTAAAATAGAAATGCCCCTTTGTTCGACTTCAAGTTTAGTATAAAAAGCATCAATAATTTTACATATATGCTGTTGCTTTGGTATAGGAGGTAGTCTAATTTCTACCTTTTGAAATATATCCATTCTCAAAGATGGTACAGTAGAACCAACTGAATTTCTAACAAAATAAGAATTTAATGTATTCATAAAATGGTAACAATACTTTGGTATAATACATGAAGCGAAATCCGTTATGGCGTAACACCTTTGGTGTAAAGCAAATTTCCCATTATAATATCGAGGATAAAAACTTTGTCCTTCGCCAGCATAAATAACAGCTTCTTTGTCAAACGAATAAGTTGGAAACCATTTTAATTCTTCTGAACGGTCAAAGAAAGGATACCAATCTTCTTGATGTTCTGTATTAGCATCTTGCACGTCACCAGCACCATTCGTAATATGTGCAATTTTGCCTAAACGTATGGTATGAGCATCTGCTATTGAATGAAAGAGTAAATCTGTTATTGCGGACTTTAGTTTTTTCAAATCCTCAATGATTTTGTTTTGGGTAGCGATACGCTCATCAATTAAAGATAAGAGCTTCGCAATTTGTTCCTGTTCGTTTTGTACAGGAACAGCAACTTTAATCTTGCGAATTTCATTTGCTGAGATTTCTAAGAATGTTGATCCACAAGCATTTCTAATCAAATCTTTTTTCTTAGTTTGAATCAAGTAGTATAGAAAATCAATATTACATTGTTTCGCAATAAGAGATTGAAAACCTTGATTTGTAGTACATTCATTTGATGCAATAGAACATTCTCCTACCGTGGCACGAGAACTTAATAATATAGTGTGTAATGGTAATAGCTTTGCACTTGAATTATCTAAACCATCTCTTGTAATAGTTCTTTTGCTAAAGTCTACATATTTATTTTTACCGATTTCACTTGGAGTAAACCATTGTATATCTCCACCCCAATATGATTTCACTGTAGTATCAGGTGTGCCACCTCCAACCACTGTTGCTAAATCATTTATGGTGTACTTGTTCCACTCTCCACTAAACTCCGGAAATCTCAAATGGGGAACATTACCTATTATATTTCTCTAATTATTAGAACCAATTAAATTCAAAATTATGATTCAGAAGACAATTAGAGAAATTTCGGACGCATGGCGAGAGAACAAGCGACCGTATGTGAAACAATCGACATTGGCAGCCTACATGTTGATTCTTGAAAATCACATTTTGTCAAAGTTTGGTGAGAGTAACGAACTTCATGAAAATGATGTACAAGGCTTTGTGCTTGAAAAGTTGGAAGGCGGATTGAGCGTGAAATCTGTTAAGGACATTCTTATTGTCCTAAAGATGGTTATGAAATTCGGGGTGAAAAACGAATGGATGAACTATTACGAATGGGATATTAAGTACCCAACAGACGTTGCTGGTAAAAAGTTGGAGGTCTTGTCCGTGGCAAATCATAAAAAGATTCTGAACTATATTCAGAGCCACTTTTCCTTTCCGGGACTTGGTATCTATATCAGCCTTAGTACCGGTCTGCGTATAGGGGAGATCTGTGCTTTGAAATGGAGCGACATCAATGTATATGACGGGATTCTAACCGTTAACCGGACGATAGAACGCATCTATATCATAGAAGGAGAGAGAAAACATACAGAGCTGGTCATCAACACGCCAAAGACAAAAAACTCTTGCCGTGAAATCCCGATAAACAAAGAATTGCTTACTATGTTAAAGCCTTTGAAAAAAGTAATTAATGACGATTATTACATTCTTACTAATGATGAGCGTCCGACAGAGCCACGCACATATCGCAACTACTATAAAAGGCTTATGGAGAAACTTGATATTCCCAAGCTGAAGTATCATGGACTCCGTCACAGTTTCGCGACTCGCTGTATAGAAGTCGGTTGTGACTATAAAACAGTCAGCGTATTATTAGGGCATTCCAACATTTCAACTACTTTGGATTTATATGTTCATCCCAATATGGAGCAGAAAAAGCGTTGCATTACCAAGGTTTTCAAGTCACTGGGTAAATAAAGTTATGTATAGAGCGAGGGAATTAATGCTGTAATTTCTTCGCTCACAATTGTTTTGTGGTTCAGAATTATGTTGTATATTTGAATGTTATTAAAAATATTACTTATGAGAAAGGGTTTGATATTCTTCTTGGGAATTGTTACTGGGTGTGTATTAACAATTGCAGTACTTTTTGTTATAGGTATTACCAATTCAAATGCTAACGAATCGGATATTACGATTGCCGAGCAACAGACGGTATTTACTACCGCAACAAAATTTGAAGTTTTTCAGGTTCTTGGGGATGGTGCTTTGGCCAATTGTGAGGAGAAAGGGCATTCAACTTCATTTTTTACTGGGCCGGTCGTCTATATTGTGACAGATGGCCAGAATCTGTTTTATGATGATCAGGTAATTGAAGTACCTAAAGGTAAAAAGGCTATGCAAATAGGAACATTTCGTTATGAGACCAAACTTGGTGAAAAAGTAGTTCCTGTAATAAAATTTCAATAACATAGGCATATTATAAAAGTCTCAACTGGTAGCAATCTCTATCCGATTGAGACTTTTCGTTTATTTACCTCTATCTAAAAACTTCTGTACTATTAACGCTATACCAATTCCTAAAACGGCAATGAGAATAC
>OIGU01000583.1_pt1 | contig 12547 bp, 9 predicted proteins | sample 1582391 | NCBI WGS metagenome assembly OIGU01 (sample SAMN02674887, study PRJEB24791) | human gut metagenome, SKBSTL062 | isolation source: stool | host: Homo sapiens | place: USA
GCCGGCACCTACGAAATAGACTGATTTTATCGTTTCTATATTCATTTCTTCTGTTTTTTTATTTTAGTACGGATTACGTCGTTTGATCCCGGAGCTATACCGCTACTTCAACCTGTGTGCAATCCGATAATCTATTTATCTGTTTTTTGCTTCTGTTTATCAGCTCTTTGCTTCCGCCAGTTTGATAACCTCCTGTGCGATGATTCTCGCAGAATCGGGCAAAGCCAGCTTGGCGATATTCTCTGTCAGTTCTTTCAGTTTCTGTTCGTCATTGACGGTGGATAATGCTACATCCATCAAGGTTGTTTCCGCTTCACTGTCTTTGACGTAGATAGCTGCCTGCTTATTCACCAATGCTAAGGCATTCTTAGTCTGATGGTCCTCCGCTACGTTGGGCGAAGGCACTAAGATAACAGGTTTATGTAACAGGCAGAACTCTGAAATGGAACCTGCCCCCGCACGGGAAATCACAAGATCGGCTGCTGCGTATGCGGCTGCCATGTCTTTGATGAAATCCGTCACATACAGGTTGGGTATGGCATTGATATGCGGGTGGTGTACGGCTTCACCGGTTGCCGCGGTGATGGCGTCCCTTACCTGGTCGATGTATATTTTGCCGGTCTGCCAGATGAACTGTATGTCGGGGTTCTGCCGGATGACGTCAAGGCCGGCGGTCAGGGTGCGGTTAATGGTGCGTGCCCCGAGGCTGCCGCCCAGTATCAGGATGGTCTTTTTGGACGGGTTCAGGCTGAAGTAGCTTACGGCTTCTTCGTGCGCAACGGCATGTCCGAGCAAGTTCTGGCGGACGGGGTTGCCGGTCATGATAATCTTCTCTGCAGGGAAGAACTTTTCCATGCCTTCGTAGGCAACGCATATCTTGCAGGCTTTCTTGGCAAGCAGCTTGTTGGTGACACCTGCATAGGAGTTCTGCTCTTGTATCAGGGTAGGCACTCCCATCATTCCCGCCGTTTTCAGGGTAGGGCCGCTGGCATAGCCGCCCACGCCTACTGCCACCTGCGGACGGAATTGCTTGATGATGCTGCGCGCTTTCCATTGGCTGCGTGCCAGTTTCACCAATACGGCAAAGTTCTTCCACAAATGCTTGCGGTCGAAGCCCGCCACGGGCAGGCCGATAATCTTGTAGCCGGCATCGGGTACACGCTGCATTTCCATGCGTCCTTCTGCACCTACGAACAGGATTTCCGCATCAGGACGCAATTCCTTAATCGCGTTGGCAATGGATACAGCCGGGAAAATGTGTCCGCCCGTGCCGCCACCGCTGATGATAATGCGCGGCTTGTTGTTCTTTGTTTCCATATCTGAGTTTATCTACTTGCTACTACTGATAATTAATCTTATTCAAATTCGGCATCGCTGTTCAGCATCTTGGCTGTCGGCTCGGCAGCGCTTTGCGCTTCGCTGTAAGTGCTTTCGTTCCCGTTGCCGGTTTCCACCTGCATGGTGATTTGGGCATCGTGCGCTCTCTGTTCTTCCAGCTTGGCGGTGTACCGGCTCACACTCAGTATCATGCCGATATAGGCACAGTTTATCAACGTCGAAGTACCTCCTTTGCTGATAAGCGGCAGCGGTTGCCCGGTTACGGGAGCCAGTCCCACGGCCACCATCATGTTGAAGATGGCCTGCGACACCAGCAGCAGGGCTATGCCGATGATGAGGAAGGCGGGGAAGGTGCGGTCGCATTTCTTTGCGATACGTCCTACACGTATCAACAGACAGATGTAGAGGAATACGACTATGACTCCTCCTACCAGTCCGAGTTCCTCGATGATGATGGCAAAGATGAAGTCGGAGAATGCCTGGCTCAGGAAGTCACGCTGTACGGAGTTGCCCGGTCCCTTGCCGATGACATTGCTGGTGGCAACGGCGATACGTGCGTGGGCTATCTGGGCGTCTTTGTCTATATCGAATTTTGCGGCAGGCACTACCTCGTCACTCGTAAACTTCTCGATACGAGCACGCCACGTGTCGAACCGGTGCAGGAAAGGTATGTCGCTGTTCTTGGTCATCAGCAGGAAGGTTACGGCAACAATGCCTACCGATGCCAGGCTGCCAATCAGCATCAACAGTCGTTTTGCAGAGACACGCCCTATGAACATCATCAGAAAGACTACCCCGAACAGCAATGCCGCCGTGGACAAGTTCTCCGGAGCAATGAGCAGGCAGATAACTCCGGTTATTATCATAATCCGCTTGAAAGCCTTCGGGTTGGCGCCGTCCTCATCCTGCCCTTTGGACAGGATGAAAGCCGTGACTATGATAACCGCCATTTTGGCTATCTCCGAGGGCTGGAACTGTATGCCCATGAACGTCATCCAGCGCGCCGCTCCGTTGATACGTTCCATCATCATGACCAGTATCAGCAGTATTGCGGAAGCCGGCAACAGGAAGACAGGGAATACCTGAAACCATTTATAGGGGATGTTGTGCATGAGGACCACAATCACAGCGCCTACCATCAGGATTATGCTGTGCTGGGTGATGGGCCCCCAATGGTCGCCGCTCTTATAGGTAAGCGTACTGGCAGCACTGAACACCTCTGTAATGGAGATGAGGCAGAGGAAGAGGAAAATAATCCAGATTACTTTGTCTCCTTTGAATATGCTTTTTAATAAATCCATTTATAACTCTCTTACGTATTTCTTGAATTGGTCGCCCCGGTCTTCATAGCTCTTGAAGAGGTCGAAGGAAGCGCAACAGGGACTCAATAATACTGTTTCGCCTTTCCGGGCTAATTTGAAAGCGGCGTCTACCGCGTCTTTCATGCCGGTCTGCACATCGGCCACCGGCAGACCGAGGCGGTCGAAAAAGCCGTGCAGCTTTTCATTGTGCAGTCCCAGGTAGACCAGCGCGGAGCATTTGCTACGTACCAAATCCTCTATTTCGGTATAGTCATTCCCCTTGTCTTTGCCGCCGAGAATAAGCACGGTTTTGGTTGTCATGCTTTGCAGGGCGTACCAGCAGGAATTGACATTGGTTGCCTTGGAATCGTTGATGAATTGGACGCCGCGTACGGTCGCTACCTTTTCCAGACGGTGTTCTACACCTTTGAAGTCGGACAAGGCTTTGCGGATATCTTCTTTGCGGATACCTGCAAGGTTGGCGGAAATGCCGGCAGCCAATGAGTTATACAGGTTGTGGGTTCCTCGCAGGGCAAGTTCTTCCTGCTCCATATTGAAAGCAATCGGTTCGTTGATTTCCACTTCACCGTCTTCCACATAAGCGATGGCGCCGTCTTCCTTTACGGCGGCAAAAGGATAGGGATGGGCTTTTAAGCCGTGCTTTTCCAGCTCTCTGCGGATGATGGGGTCGTCGTTCCAGTAGATGAAAGCATCTTCCGGAGTCTGGTTTTGCGTGATGCGGAATTTGGCATCCACATATTTCTGCATGCAGTGATCGTATCTGTCCAGATGGTCAGGGGTAATGTTCATCAGGACGGCGATATTGGCGCGGAACTTATACATATTGTCCAGTTGGAAGGAGCTGAGTTCGATAACATAATAGTCGTGCTTCTCCATGGCCACCTGCAAGGCAAGGCTGTTGCCGATGTTGCCTGCCAGCCCTACATTCAGTCCCGCACTCTTGAAGATGTGGTAAATGAGCGAGGTGGTGGTAGTCTTGCCGTTAGAACCGGTGATGCAAATCATTTTGGCGTTTGTATAACGTCCGGCGAACTCTATCTCGGAGATGATGGAGATGCCTTTTTCTTTCAATTTCAGAATCAGCGGAGCGTCGTTGGGGATGCCGGGACTTTTTACCACTTCATCGGCATTCAGTATCAGCTCTTCCGTGTGCTGTCCTTCCTCCCAGGCAATGCCATGCTTGTTCAGCAGTTCCTTGTATTTGTCTTTAATGGCAGACATGTCGGATACGAACGTGTCGAAACCTTTCACCTTGGCAAGTACGGCAGCTCCCGCGCCGCTTTCGCCTGCTCCTAAAACTACAATTCTACTCATATACTATTATAATTAAGAATGGAGAATGATGAATGAAGAATCCGGCTGTATATTGTGATGCGCTGTATCGGTAACTCTTCATTTTTCATTCATAATTCTTCATTGGGTTGTTATCTTATCTTTAACGTTATAATTGTTATTGCTGCCAGTACAATGGTTACGATCCAGAAGCGGACGGTAATCTTCGATTCATGGAACAATTGTGCCGGTTGGGTAAATACCACTTTGCAACCGGGCTCTATCAGGTTCATGCCGGTGCGGAAGTGGTCGTGTATCGGCGTCCGTTTGAAGAGACGCTGTTTTACCCCTTTCCGTTTGCCGGCTTTGTAGTAGACCCGTTGCAGAATTACCGACAGGTTCTCTACAAGGAATATGCCGCATAGGATAGGTATCAGCAGCTCTTTATGGATGATAATGGCGTATACGGCAATGATGCCGCCGATGGTCAGACTGCCTGTATCGCCCATGAATACCTGTGCCGGGTAGGCGTTGTACCAGAGGAAGCCGATAAGTGCACCGATGAAAGCGCAGATAAAGATTACCAGCTCTTCCGAACCCGGTATGTACATGATGTTCAGGTAACCGGCATATTCGATATGGCTGGATACGTATGCCAGTATGCCCAGTGTCAGACCGATAATGGCGGAGTTGCCCGCTGCCATGCCGTCCATGCCGTCATTCAGGTTGGCGCCGTTGGAAACGGCGGTTACTACGAATATAGTGACGAGCACGAACAGTATCCAGCCCGCCGTTTGTGCGTGTTCTCCCATGAAAGACACGAGGTCGGCATAGTCAAGGTTGTTGCTCTTGAAGAAAGGGATGGTAGTCTGTGTAGCCTTGATTTCTTTGGCGGCATGTACTACCTCGATGCCTTGTCCCGGTTTCTCTACCTCGATGTTTTCACGGATAACGACCTGCGGACTGAGATACAGGGTAAGCCCTACAATGAGTCCCAAGCCTACCTGGCCGATAATCTTGAACTTACCGTGCAGGCCTTCCTTGTCTTTCTTGAATATCTTGATGTAATCGTCGGCAAATCCTAATGAACCTAACCACACAGTGGTGATAAGCATCAGAATCATATAGATATTATTCAGCTTGCCCAGCAACAGGCAGGGAATCAGAATGGCAAAGATAATGATAACTCCGCCCATGCTCGGTACGCCCACCTTGTTTACGCCGAACGGGTCGATGTTGGCATCCCGTTGCGTCTCGGTAATCTGTTTGCGTTTCAGCAGGTCGATGAACTTGTCACCCCAGATGCTCGAAATGAGCAATGCCAGGATGATAGCCATCAATGCCCTGAAAGATGTATAGCCGAACATACCCGCACCGGGGAAGTCGTATTTATCTAACCATTGGAATAAGTAGTATAACATAATTTCTTACTTTATCACTTTAAAACATTATCGCCTTTAGTTCCTCTTTGTCATCGAAATGATGCTTCACTCCTTTTATCTCCTGATAATTTTCATGTCCTTTGCCGGCTACGAGAATGACATCTCCCGGTTGCGCCAGCATGCAGGCGGTCTTTATGGCTTCTTTTCTATCGGCGATACTGATTGTCTTCTGCAAATCGTCCTTATCCAATCCTGCCAGCATATCGTTGATGATGTCTTGCGGCTCTTCAAAGCGGGGATTGTCGGAAGTGATGATGACACGGTCGCTCAAACGGGCGGACTCTTTAGCCATGATAGGACGTTTCCCTTTATCACGGTTGCCGCCTGCGCCGACTACGGTAATCACTTTGCCTTTGCCTTCCAATACGCCGTGGATGGCATTCAGCACATTCACCAACGCATCCGGCGTATGGGCATAATCCACAATGGCAGTAATGCCCTTCGGAGAGCGGATAGAGTCGAATCTGCCTGCTACAGGGTGCAAAGTGCTGAGGGCAACGAGCACATCTTCTTCTTTCTTTCCCAACAGTACGGCTGCGCCGAATACGGCAAGAAGGTTGGAAGCATTGAACTTGCCGATAAAGCGTACGGCCAGCTCATGGTTGTTAAAGCCGAGCAGCATGCCTTCAAAATGAGACTCCAATACTTTCCCCTTGAAATCGCTGAGGCTTCTCAATGAATACGTATATACGCGCGAACGTGTGTTCTGGGTCATGACCAGTCCGTTCTTGTCGTCCAGATTGGTCAGGCTGAACGCGTTCTTAGGCATGTCGTCGAAGAACTTCTTTTTTGCTTTGAGGTAGTTTTCGACAGTCTTGTGATAATCCAGGTGGTCGCGCGTAAGATTGGTGAAGATGCCGCCGGCAAACTTCAAACCGCTGATACGCTGCTGTGCGATAGAGTGGGAGCTGACTTCCATGAATGCGTATTTGCATCCGGAGTCTGCCATCTCACCCAGCAGGCGGTTAAGGGTAATCGGGTCGGGGGTGGTATGCTCGGTCGGCACGGGCCGGTCGTCAATGTAGTTGCATACCGTGGAAATCAGTCCGACTTTATATCCGAAATAACGGAATGTATTATATAATAAGGTGGCAATGGTTGTTTTGCCATTAGTGCCGGTTACGCCCACCAGCTCCATTTTGGAAGTGGGATCACCGTAGAAAGTGGTGGCAACCTTACCCACCGCATTTTCGCTGTCTTTTACTTGGATATATGTAACATCAGGATTTGTTTCTTCCGGCATGTCTTCGCACAGTACGGCTATAGCGCCTTTTTCAATGGCGGTAGGGATATATGCGTGACCGTCGGTCTGCGTACCGCGCATTGCCATAAACAAATGTCCGGCCGCAACTAAACGGGAGTCGATATTCACTCCTGTTATATCTTTCTCCGTACTGCCGATAATTTGTACCGGTTGTATCGCTTTTAATAGTTCGCTTAATTTCATTCCTTATTATATAATAATGTATATTCTTATATTAACGTAATGTCAAGGCTATTGTCTGTCCTTTTATCAATCGGCTTCCGCCTGCGATGGACTGGTTTCTTACCTTGCCGATGCCGTTGAGGCGTACTCTAAGTCCTTTGCTTTCCAGCAGATAAACAGCATCCTTGGCCCCCATGCCCACTACGCTGGGAACTATGCCGTCAGAAACTTTCTGATTTTGCAGGATAACGGCGGACGGGGCAGCCTGGCTGTGTCCCCACAACTCTCTCTCGTTTTCTACCTCAAACTGTTTCTGCACCGGAACATCCAATGTGTTGAGCACGCATAATGCCTCGTTCATCTCTCCGGCTTTTACCGCAGGAATTACATTGGTGGTGCTGTCTATTGCACTGCGTATATCGAACCGCAGATTCTTGGCATATACCCTTTCTGCAATCTTGCTGAATACGCTACCCGCCATCAAACCGCCCGATGCCGGAAGTCCCGGCTTCTGTATGGAAACGATGCAACTGTATTTGGGAGCCTCTGCCGGGAAGTATCCGCAGAAACTGACGAGATAATTCACCCGTCCCGCCTTATAACCGGCGGCACCTTGCGAAATCTGCGCCGTACCCGTCTTGCCGGCTACGGCAAACTGTTTGCTTCCGGCGGGTTTGGCCAAACCTTCGGCAACTACTTTGCGCAGAATCTCCCGTATCTGTGTCAGCGTATTGTCCGAGCAAATCTTCGGATTGATAACTTCCGTAGGAAAGTCACGGACAACCTCACCGTCTTTCACTGCCGCTTTTACGAATTTAGGGCGCACCATTGTACCGTTGTTGGCAATGGCATTATAGAAAGTCAGTATGTTCAGTGGCGGTACCTGCGTTTCATATCCTATACTCATCCAGGGTAACGTGGTCTTGGCAAAATACCGTTCTTTCGGACCGCGGATGTTAGGTTTGCCCTCTCCGGCTATTTGCAGGTGGAGCGGGCGGTCTATACCGATGCGCTTCAATCCGTCTACGAACTTCTGCGGGTTGTCGCTGTAGTGCTTGTCGATAAGATATGAAACGCCGATATTGGATGATACTTCCAGAATACGTGTCACATCAATTTTGCCATATCCGCCCCGATGCCAGTTATGGTCTTTCATCGGGCGGCCGTGCATCATCATGATGCCGTTGCCTGTGTCGACTTCCGTATGGGGAGTAATCTTTCCGTCTTCAAGGGCTACCATGATAGAGGCTGTCTTGAATGTGGAACCCGGCTCCAGCATATCGCTGATGGCGTTATTACGCATTTCGTAATAGTTGCCGTCGCTCGCTTTCATCATGTTGACAATGGCTTTTACTTCTCCGGTCTGCACTTCCATCAATACGGCAACGCCCACACTGGCGTTTATCTCTTTCAGCTTGTCTATCAGTGCTTTCTCGCAAATATCCTGCATACCCACGTCGATAGTGGAAATGATGTCGCAACCGTCTACGGGAGCAATGTCCACTATGTTCAGGTATTTGTTCATCACCTTCTGGCGATGGGTGATACCGTCACGTCCTTTCAGCAGCGTATCAAAGGCAAGCTCGATACCGTTTTTGGCTCCTTGCGCTGTATCGGCGTAGAGGTCGCCGAGTGTACGTGCCGCCAGAGAACTGAAAGGTTTCTTACGCTGGTTGAAAGGCTGTTCATGGAAGCCTCCTTTGTATTTGTTTAGTTTGAATACCGGCAGCCTTTTAACTTCTTTGTATTGGATATAGGAGATACGTTTCGGGTAAATCAGGTAATTGCGGCTACCCTTTTTACGTCCTCTTAACAGATGTCTTTTAAATTCGGCGGCACTTTTATCGGGGAATATCTGGTGCAATCCTTCGCAGATTTCTCCCAGATGATTCATAAGCATGGTGTCTTTCTTCTCTCCACCCGCTTTGAAGTCCATGTAAATACGGTACTCCGGTAGGGAGCTCGCCATTAATTTACCGTCCGATGAAAGGATATTGCCGCGGTTGGGCTTCACCCTAACATTCTCCTTCACAAAGCGGTCGGCAACATCTTGCCAGTACTGACGTTCGGCAAACATGATGACAGTACCTTTTACGATAATAGCTACTCCTATCAGTCCCATGACGAGGACTACGAAGAAGTAGCGGGTCATTATATTTTTCTTGTTTACTGCCAAGGTTGTTTCGATTTACTATTATACTATATTACAGTTTACTTGTTTATCGGTTTGCTTACCATTATCCGTACTTATTTGATTAAGTACGGCGGATTGGTCGAAGTCTGCAAATCGCTCTCTTTCGTTGCGATGTATTCCTCGATACGCGATTGACGGCTCCGTTCCATCAGTTCGGAACTGCGTGTCAGGGCATCGTATTTTATATCTATCAGTTCTTTCTTGAGCTTGTCTATCTCTATCATCTGCTGCTGGCAGGCGTAACGGTTATGGATATAGAATAGAATAAGAACCATGATGAGGACAAGCAGCTTCGTCTGACGGCGGAAAAAGTCCGTAGCCAGAATATCACCGCCTATAATGTTCTTTAGCGAAGTCCGTCTTTTCACCTTTTCGCCTTTTTGCTCCTCTTGTTTATTATTTGTTTCATTCATCGTTCTATCTCTTTACAGCCTTATCGCTTCCCTCATTCTTACAGTTTTTCCGCAATCCTCAGCTTGGCGCTTCGCGAGCGCGGGTTGCGTTCTATTTCATCGTTATCCGGAACAATCACTTTATTGTTTACCAGACGGAAAGGCGTCTGTACGTTTCCGAAGAAGTCTTTTTCCGCCTTGCCCTCTATGTTGCCGGTCTTCATGATGTTTTTCACCATGCGGTCTTCCAGCGAATGATAGGTGATTACCACCAGCCTTCCACCCGGCTTTAATGCTTCCGTGGCTGCATATAACATCTCTTTCAACGCTTCCATTTCCCGGTTGACTTCGATGCGCAACGCCTGAAACACTTTGGCAAGCTCTTTCTTTTCTCTTTCACGTCCGAAGAGGGGCTTGATTATTTCCAGAAATTCCCCGATGGTACCAATCTTTTGAGCGGCACGTGCCTTGACAATAACGGATGCCAGCTTGCGACTGTTCTTCAATTCTCCATACAAATAGAAAATGTCGGCAAGGCGTTCTTCATCGTATGTATTTACGATGTCGGCGGCTGTGAATCCGGCACGCTTGTTCATCCGCATATCGAGGGCACCGTCAAAACGGAACGAGAACCCCCGTTCGCTATCGTCGAAATGATGTGACGATACACCGAGATCGGCGAGTACGGCATCTACCTGCTCGATGCCATGATAACGCAGGAAGTTATGCAGATACCGGAAGTTGCTGCGTACAAAAGTGAAGTGCGGATCGTTTACGATGTTCCGTTCGGCATCTTCATCCTGGTCGAAACCAAGCAGTCTTCCACCGTCTCTCAGGCGGGAGAGTATCTCGCGGGAATGGCCGCCGCCGCCGAATGTCACGTCTACATACGTTCCGTCCGGACGGATATTCATTCCGTCAACGCTTGGCATCAACAGTACCGGAATATGATATGTTGTTTCTTCTTTCATTTTTCTTTCATTACAATCGTTCTATTACTCTACGCACTTATCGCTTGTCTCTGCTTCTTCCTCTCCCAGGTTTTCCTCTCCTAAAATATCTTGCAGCGCTTCGCTGAATTCTTCCGGGTCCATGAAAGGCTGTTCAGCCTTTTCTTTCGCCCATATTTCGATGGTGTTGTCCACGCCGATAAAGCGTACCTCACTTTGTATGCCTGCCATTTGCAAGTAGCGTTTAGGCAGCAGGATGCGTCCGTTCCCGTCGGGAATCATGATTTCCGCATCGCTTACAAACTGTCGGAAAATTTGTTGGTGTTTCGCATTCCATTTGTTCAGCCGCTGCCGGAGTTGGTTTTGCGTTTTGAACCAGACGCTTTCGGGGTAAAGTATCAGGCAGTCCTGAAATACATCTTTACGCAATACGAGTCTCTCTTCGGAAGCAGCCTGCAACTGTTTCCGAAAGCCGGCAGGGATAAATACACGTCCCTTTGTATCCGTCTTTGCTTCAATATTGCCTAAAAAGCGTATCATTTTTCACCTTATTATAATAAGCGACGGTAAAAGTACACATTTCCCCACAATTCCCCACAATGTTTTAACTAAAATCTTATTTAGAAGTTTTCAACAGCTTGTTGATTACTTATTCTATTGAAAATGAACAATGTGTTATGTTGTTTGTTTGGTGGGGAACTGGCGCAGTTATCTGCTGTAATTGCATTCTATAACTGCCGTTCCAACGGAGAAAAATAGGGTATTTATGAGTGCTTTTCTTTGTATTGTGTGGGTGAATATCCTGTATATTGTTTGAATACCGTACTGAAATATCTTGATGTGGAGAATCCTGTCTGTTCGGAGATTTCATTAATGCTAAGTTTGCTGTTGGTGAGCAGAAAAATAGCCCGCTCGATGCGTAGTTTAGTGATATAATCATTGGCTCCCATGCCTGTAAGGGCTTTCAACTTGTTATAGAGTGAAGCGCGGCTGACTCCCAGTTCCTGGTAGAGGAACGGTATTCCCATTTGAGCATTGTCCAGGTTGTTTGATATTAACTTATTTAGCTTGTGTAAGAAATCTTCATCTGCAGAGCTGAAAGTGCTTTCTTTCGGCTCAGGCAATGAGCCTGTTTCGGTGTAACGCGCGCGTATCCGTTCACGGTTCTTTAATTGGCTGCGTATCACGCCATGAAGCATATTCACTTCAAAAGGCTTGGTGAGGTAGGCATCCGCCCCGTTCTTGTATCCGAAGAGTTGGCTCTCATCATCGTTGCGTGCTGTAAGTAATATGACGGGGATATGACTGATTTCAAGTTCTTCTTTGATATGTTTACACAGTTCATACCCGTTCATTCGCGGCATCTGAATGTCGCTCACCACAATGTCGGGCTGGTATTTCCGGCAGGTGTGCAAGGCTTCTTCACCATTGAAAGCCAGCCATATCTTCTTGAATTTGTTTTTTAGAGTGTTGTGCAAATAGTCGGTCAAATCGACATTGTCATCTACAATGAGTAGCGTATGTTCTTTGGTGTTTTCCTGATTGTCACCGGCATCAGGAATACTTTCCACTTCTTGGGTGGGAGCCAATAATTCGTTGAGGTAAGGGTGAGGTTGCAGCGTGATTTCTCCGGACTGGATATTACGGGGTATTTCAAACCAGAAAGTGGCTCCTGGAAATTCTTGGTGGTCATAAGCTCCTATGCTTCCACCGTGCTGCTCGGCAAGAATTTTGGAATAGGACAACCCGATACCGGTTCCGGGACGACTGTTGTTACCTTGATAAAAACGGGTAAACAAGCTGTTTATGTCTACTTCCTTTAAACCGATTCCTTGATCGGAAACAGAGATTCGTACGCACTTCTTATCATCCGATAAGTCGGCAGAAACCATAATCCGGCTATTGTCGGGACTGTATTTAAGAGAATTGATTAAAAGATTGGTTAGTATGGTTGTACATTTTTCTTTGTCAAAACACAAACTGTCAATCGCCGTGTCGGTCCGGTACCGGATGTCGATGTTTCTGTTCCTTGCTTCCGGTTTGAAATCTGCAATAAGTTGTTCTATCCAGTCGTTCAACGCTACTTTTTCAATGTTTAGTGTACTTTGTTTTACTTCCATTTTACGTACGTCCAAGACCATGTTTAATAACTTCTTCATACGGTCGGACTGTTTGCAAATGTTTTGTATGGTTTCATATTTACAATCGTCG
>OIGU01000619.1_pt1 | contig 11719 bp, 10 predicted proteins | sample 1582391 | NCBI WGS metagenome assembly OIGU01 (sample SAMN02674887, study PRJEB24791) | human gut metagenome, SKBSTL062 | isolation source: stool | host: Homo sapiens | place: USA
AAGAACAATTAAGTTTATAACAACGAAAGATAGCATCTGACGATGCTCCTTTCTAACCATTACCGATAATGACTAAAGTTATAGATATGAAACACCTACAAATGATAACAATGATGTGTGTGATTTGTGTAACTGCAAGTTGTACAACGCAAAAGATTGCATATAGAGAACGGTTTGAAGACGCAAAAGGATATGCCCTTTATGCTTGTATCGCACACATGAACAAGTTTGTTGATAGTACATCATTTATCAACAAAGATTATTCCGGCGAATATTTTGTTCAATTAAGCAGTTTATCGCTGGAAGAAATTATCAGAATTAAGGAATATGTGAACAAAGAATGTATGAATTATTGGAGCATATCACAAAATCCGGAAGGTAATATGATTGCATATTCATCATGGAAATTCTATAACTCCAAAGACTTGGATAACTTTATTCATAAGACATTAAGGAAAAATATCGGTAACTACGAAAGATAACATCTGGTGATACTCCTTTCTAACCATTATAAACAATATGCATCGAAATATAACGAAATCTAAGTTCTTTTATACCATTCTTGGTATTCATGCTTTATGTGGAATACTGGGGCTGACAATACTATGCTCTGTTCCGGAAACGGATCAAATACGGTGGAATATCGGATATATTATCGGGTATCTGTTCGTCTTGTCCTTGATATTCTCATTTTTTATACGCATACCTGATAAAGTACCTAAAGGAGTCAAATACGGCATACGGATATATAGAAATATCTATTTGCTCAGTATAATTATGAGTCTGTTAGTTCCTAAAGGGTTGTTCATGTTGTTGGTAATATTCATTGACTGTTCAAGCAATTCCGAAAAGATAGCTGAAGATAAGCAGTATATAATCCGTCATTATGTAACGGCATCACTATTTGATGACTATAATGAAAAGAGAGTATATAAGAAACAAGGAATAATAGAGAAATATATTGGTAGTTTTGATGGTAGTGATGTTACTCCACACAAGAGATATGAGATATATTCTTTTCAGGTAGATGAAAGTAAAAATGTTTTTATTGGACACTGTCATTCATTACTTAATGCAAAAGACAGTATCATGTCTTTTCCGATTGTAAAGTCTAATAATTGATTCTGTTTAACTGTCTTTGGACGGTAAATACAATAAAATCAGTAAATAGGAAAGATTTGAAATTTTATATAGGCTATGTTTTTATCTTTAAGATAAAAAAGTGCTGTTTTTGAGTTGAAAGTGATAGATATATGAAACAGATAATATACCATATTAATATTTTTTTCCTCTTTTGGATTTGTGGAGTAGCCTATTCACAAAATCCCAAAGCGGATATTTTGCGGCAAGATCTTTCAGGCTTATTTGACAATTTAAGCATGATTGGCATATTAGGAGAAGACTGTAGCCGAATTGACATTCATTTTACCGAAGTTCGGAAAATGGATAATAAAGAATATGAGATAAAAGGTGCCAGTCGTACCCGATTGACTTTAATCTGTCTGCTTAAAGGAAATATTTATATAGATAGCATTTCTTCTTGTTCTCAAATGATGAAAAGTGAATGTATGGAAGTGGACGGTTTCATATACGGGCATTATTCGTTTGCAGAATACGGAGATAAACGATATAGCGGTGTATTTTCCGGTTTTTTCAAGCAAGGGTATCGGGTTAACGGACAGCAAATAGAGAAAGGACGGAATGAAATGGCAGAACTGAGATTGAACTTGGCTGAATATAGGGGCAACTGGAGATCTGCAAATGGGCTGATAAAGATCTGCTCTTGGGCAGATGAAGTCATACCCAATACTCCTGTAAACTTCTGCCTGTTTAATGATGCTGGCGAATGGATTGTGCTACCAAAATATCGTAAGAATGGCTGGGAGAATCTATATAATGCCTACCACAATGAAAATCTGACAACGGATGAGATACAAAAGGCCCGTGAAGTGGAAGAACAAGAATGGTGGGCAAATGAAAGCCAATCATGCAAAACACATTGAGTTTATAACGAAGCGTGATTACGCTTGACAGCGTTCCTCGCTTAATCATTGACAACATAATAAATCATAAATACAATGGTAATAAAATTACTTCATACAGTTTTACTCTTCTTGTTTCCGTCTATGACAGTTATAGGCCAAGTATTGGATACAGATACCTTGTGCTATAAGAATAACACGGTATATCAAGAGTTAATAATCAAAAGAATCAATAAAAAAAGAATTTATTTCGCTCTATCTTCTATCAAAAAGGGGGAACAGGTAGATGTGTATAAAGGTTATGCTTCCATATCCGATTATGCTTACATCTCTTCAGAAACTGATTTTACAGAGGATGGTTCATTGTATCCAGTCATTGAATATTGGTATGAAGACCCGGATATTCCTTTGTCGATAAGAGTCAACTATGATATGGGCGTAGCAAGAATTTCATTTGCAGAAAACCTTTCATTACCTTATATTTATAAACTAAAAAAGAAATAAATTCGTTGACTATCGCTTGTTCCACCTAACGGCGGCAAACGGCATTAGATTTTCAATAAAACGGATATGAAGAATTTGAAGAAACTTAGTATATATTTCGCTGTCACTTTTTCCATAGTTTTAGTATGTGGCTTTACAGGACTTGTTATCAGGGAAGCCAATAAAGGCACATTTTATGAACTGGCTGCAACAGAAACATTAGTATATTGTTTGCCGTTGGGACTAACTGCATTTGCATCCCTGCTCCCTTACAGCTTGAGTGTTGTAACTTTCCTGAGCTTTTGGGCAATGAACTGTGAAAAATGGATAGTTTTTTCCCGTATGTTAGCAATCGGACTGATTTTTGTATTGCCCTTGTCGGTAATGACCTATTGTTATGATTGGTTTATACCTCCCCAAACGCAGGTCGTATCTGTTGGAAAAATAGTAGAATACAAGGAAATGGAAAACGTTTATCACAATAGTCAAAGTGTCCCTTACCAAAACATTAAATGCAATGAATAAAGAATTAAAAAAATATGTAACAGATGAGTTATTGCTGATTGCCAATAACGTGACAGGCGAATATACCGACAAGCAGGTGCAGCAGGCGAAGTTGGAACTATATAACCGAGGCGTGGACGACAAGATAATAGCCGACATCATGGAGGAGAAAGAGGAAGCCTTCATGCGAAGACTGGATGCCGCCGCACGTGCAGAACAGGCACGCATGGACAAGCGTAACGAAAGGAACAGGAATATCAGCTATAAATGGTGGGAAATGCTCTTCATGTTTATGTTCGCCCCGTTTTACTTGTTTAAAAGGCATTACCTGCCAAGCGACTTCTTTCCCAAACTGAAACAGTTGAAAGCGGAAAAGTATGATTTAAAATTCAGGCAACGAATTATCAGTCTGCTTGCTGGAGATATGGCTTGGATTTTTATCTATTGGGTATATTATTCCTTTATAAAGAATTAAAGGATTGGATATGATCCTTAATTCTATTAAAATCGTTATGTTTTCTATGCTTTGATATGCTTATTTTTGCTATGCACCAAAAATAAAATTCCCGTAAATATTAATTTACAGGGATTTTTCTTCGTTTTGCAATTCTTTCCAGCGGAGAGACGGGGAATGATTAACTTTTAATTTCCCTATTCATTATCAGTATCTTACCAAAAGCCTCTGCTCCTATGACACCGAATAATTCACCGCGTATATACTGCAACTTTCTTCCTATTACACTCTTACTTAATGCGAGTTCGAAATAAAATTAGAAAATAACCAGTTGCCAGTCATTGATAAAAATGACATCAATAGCGGGTTTCTTTTCAAAGAAACAGTATGCAGCAATGGCTGACAGAGAATTAGCAATGAAGTTGTTAAAAGAACGATGTCTGGAGTGCTCTACCTGTGCTATGTTTTTCAACTCGTCATTGACCGTTTCAATCAAAGCTCTTTTCTTGAGCAGAATCTTGTCAGCAATACTCATTAGTGAGTTTCTAATATTGTTTTTAACTTTAGTGACAAGCTTTATGCCATCAAGGAAAAGGCTCTCAAATGAGACCCATCCGATATATCCTTTGTCTGCACAGAGTTTCCCTTTGATGTTCTCCAGAAACCTACCCTACTTTAACGGTTTCCGGTCATTCACATTCCCAAGAGTAAACATGAAATAGAGGATTTCCCCCCCCTTATCATTAATTATCAAATGCAGTTCAAATCCAAAGAGCCATCCCATAGAGCATTTTCCACGTTCTGCAAGTCCTTCAAATGTTTTATGAATCAGAATCCTTTGGTTACGACATACATGCAAAGGAGTGGAATCAGCAAAACTAATGCCCGTACACGTTCCCAATAGAAGCTTCTTAATGAAGATAGTTAGAGGAAGCTGTATTTCTTTCTCCAACTCTACGAAACTGTTATAGGAAACCTGATTCAGGAACAAGTGCCTAATATGTTTGCATACATACCCTTTGTAATAATGCTTAAACAGCGGCCCCTAAATGAAACAGGATAAGAATACCCATAATCTCAGCATCACTCATGCAGTTGGGCTTGTTGCAATATCTTTTTTCTTATCCTTAATCATATATTTTTCCTGTTACAACACAAATTTCTTGCAAAAATCATCGAACAGACAATGAATCTCTGTAACTTTAGACTCTGAGAACATAGTGGTAATCGTTTAAACGATATAATTTGTCACCATAAATTTAATACTTTTATTACTATGTTCCTATGTATCTATAGATTATATTTATTCTTATTTCGAACTCACGTTATTTATTTCGTGAATATATGACTATAAAAAGACACCTGAATATGATACGCTGCAGAAAAATACAACAAGATTTTTTACTCCGTGCAAGCAAAAGCTCACACGGAGTATGACTTATTCCGGCAAATACTTTTTGTAGTCTTCCTGCACATCCGGATCAATGACCGGACGTACGGAATAGGTCATGCAACGCCTGTAAACAGCGCTTGTATTAGAAGTAGGCGCCCAACCGGCAGGACCTCCAGTAGAATTAAGCAGATAACGCCCTGCATGAGTATCGCTTCTGGCTTGTGCCACGGCGAAAATGACTTCATTACCCCCAGACTTGCCATCTGTAAAACTGCCGTCATAGATACTTCCAGGCAGCGGTGTGTTAAGGCCGGAACGACTTGCATAATAATATGCAGACCTCAAAGTTACAGCCTCTTTCTGCGACATAATCCGGAATCCGTAAGGAGAAGGGTCAAATACGGTTTTCCCGCCTACATCCTCCGGATTCCCTGTCCGAGAAGGCTGGTTCCATGGATACAGGAATACCCAGCGGTCTTTGAAATAACTAACAAACCTATGCGGGAAACATTCATACAGCCAGAAACTTTGATGAGAGACGATAGCGTTTGGATGTTCGATGCTCTGTTTCATCGTAAGAGCAGCCCCTCTCGCTTGCTGAGCATCTGTTTTTCCATAATCCACATCATTTCCTCTCTGTTCCCAAAGGAAATCAAATAGCTTGCCACTGCCGTCATAAAAGTTTTTATTGACACGAACATCATGTGCCGGGAACGGATCTTTCCTGCCCCATTGATATTGCATACCAAATTCCCTATATGCATCTGCACTATACTGTGATTGGACCCTTTCGTACGCTCCCAACAGATGCGACATCAATCGAACCGTTTTCGGACCATCACCTCCCTGACTCGCAACATCCAATACTGTCGGATACTTGTCAACAATCCAGATATGCCAGGACCAGAGTGTCGGATTCCCCTTGATCTTTCCAGATTTAATTTCTATCAACACATTTCCCGGAGTCTGCCCTGGCTTGACATAAATATATGATCCCGGACCGGAACCTCCCTGTTCGGACAATTTACTGAGTCCCGCTTTTTCTATATCATTATGCCCACCAGCCTCTTTAATATCCGTCCACACGATATTGACTCTCCAATCATCATCTGCATCCAACTTATTCAACATGAAATCCTCTTTGCTACCGGGAAGTCCCTGCTTATCACTTAAAACAGCGTCATGATCCAGAAGCTTTTTGTAATACTCATAGGCAGTATTTACCCGGGAAACAGGAATAAAGATCCCTTGCTTTGCTCCCGCTTTAAGCATATATGTATTCGCTTCAGGCTGCACAATTCCGGAAACCAGCTCCAGCTCAAATTCTCTTTCCGGAAAAAGACCATCAGGGGAATAAATCTTGAATTTCGCCTTACCGGAGTAAAGACGCGGAGACGCCATATCGTCAACAGCTATGAAAGACACAGGTTTTCCCGAAAGGGAAGGATCCTTCTCATAGAAAAGCGTAAAGTCTTCTATCACATTACCAGCATTATTGTCAGACAAAGCCGAAACCAACTCAAATTTGTATTCGCTGTTGGCTTTGACATAATATTGCTTCTGTTTGCCATCCATCAGATAGATACTGTTATTGGATACCAGCAATGACTGATGCAGGAATTTGTCAAAAAAGGGGATAGCATTATATTCCTTCTGCAGGAGGCTGAGTTTTCCCGACGCACTTCTACCGGTTTCCACATGTGTGACAGTTAAAGTATAAGTGGTATTAAAATTATCGAAATACTCCGTATTTCCTGTAATGTCGGGAGCCGTCACCGTGTACTTCCATATTCCCCCGGCAAGTTGACCCGTTTTCTTTATCTTGAACGGATTGGCGGCTTCGGCATGGAAAACGGGCTCCAAATCATGCGGTTCTGTCTTTACATAGAAAGTAACCCTGGCACCTGCCTCTTCCGCTGTAAGCGTCCGCTCGTCTTTCGTTATCACCTTATCCGCCTGCCCATAGCTCTCGCCATACTGATTGACCTCAATAAACTCCAGCGGCCGGCTGCAGGCCTCGTCCGCAAAAATCTGTAAGGTGACATTGATATCCTTAGACTGCTCAAAGCCAAGAAACCATTTCATACGCCCCGCCTTCACATAAGCGGCTTTCAACGCATTCTGGGCATCTTCCGGCTTTTCCGGCCACCTTCGGGATGCATCCACATGCTCTGTGACCGTAAAGGTCGCGGTTTTCTCATCCGTCGGTGCGGTCTTATCCGGATCCGAAGGTTTTATAGAATAACTGATCCATGTAGGCAGTCCCTCTATCGTAAATCCTTCCGGCCAGGAAGTCTGCACTTTCGCCGTCAGGCTGCCTCCCTCCCTATAAAAAGTGAAATGGCCGGCACTGACCCCCAGCATATATTGCCCGTCATACAATACATCAGACATAGTGGACTCGTTCCATACCACAACATTATACATGATGTTAGCGGCCGGTCCTTTCCTAGCATCCTCTTCCGTATCGAATCCCGGACCACATACAGCCTTGATATTCACCAGATAACGGTAGTTACGCAGCAAGGGAAGGTACTCGTATGTCGCATCAGCCTCGGCTCCGGTACGTTTCAGGTAGTCTATCCGGAAGAAAGTTTCCTTGTCAGGACGGCTCTTATCTGCACCGGTCAGTCCGACAACGATATAAGGACGTTTCAAGTAATTTTCCGTATTATTCTCAGGAAGAGTCTCTCCGTTGGCTCCTTGCGTGGCAGCCGTCGGCACATTGACCGCCTCCGGAACATATACCTCACGTAACAAGATTTTCTCATCCACTATGGAAGATGTTCTATCAATCTTTCCTGTCACAGCCGGAGCAGGATCAGGAATAGAAGGCTGTTTCGCCTTTCTATTGGCCTCATCCCAGTAAATCCCGTTCTCGAACGGAGAGACCCGTCCCGTCGTATTGGTATTATAAAAAAACACTTTAGTCAGCGTTATCCCTTCAATCCCCCCGGCTTTCTCGTCGAATGTAGAAGCCCCTTCCGATATGTTGCTCAAGTTAAGCCCCACGTCCACACGTGCCACGGCACGGACCAGATAGACAGTTCCAAGTTTGGGAACGGCACCGGCACTGTGATCCACCCTGACCGGGTCCGAGGCACCCCACATCGGCAACTCCCCGTCTTTCCACATCCCCTTGTCCGGCATGGAGAAAGTGAAAAGTTGCATGACTTCCTCCCGTGTCTTTCCAGCCAGTCCGACTGCGTCTGTATTAGCTGACCGGGTGACATTGGCCAGCATCACGAATGTACTGGTATCGCCTGAAGGAGTATTTTTCGCCAACAAGGTCATGGTACCCTTGTCTTTCTTGTCAGCCGGATCACCGGAAGGAATATAGGAGGTCACTTTGGCCTCATATGAAAACTTGTTGTCCTTGTCAAACACAAGTACCCTAATCCTCTCCGCTGCCGTGGAATTCTCCCCCTCCGGTGTAAGGGACCGTGTTAGGGGATTTCGAAGACCAAGTCCTTCGACAGACATGCTGACAGACGTCCAGCCGTCCCTGACAGGCATTTCTGTCCCGCCGTTTCCATACTCATCGAAGGGATCACTGCACCCTTGCACGAGAGGGATTCCCATAGATATCGCCAGAAAAGCGACTATCAAAGTGTAATGTTTGATTCTCATATGTATCTATTCTTTAAACTGTTTTTCTTCGTGATGTCATGACTGACCATACCTTAGTTACCAGGGGATAGCCACCTCCGTATCCTCCCATTCGTCCACAACTATGTCATATTCCATATTTCCGGGTCCTTTCAGTGTGGCGAAGACACGGTAAACCGTATTACGCCGGATGTTGTAATAACCCTTATCATTCTCGGAAAGATCCGGATTATAGAGTTCGATCCTATACGGCTTATCGGGGGTTCCCATCCGATAATCGACGGATAAGACCAAGGCCAGCGCCCCCTCTTTCCCTTTCCCGTAGACTCCCGGAGCCACATAGATGTAGCTAGGTGTCTTACCCATATATGGAAGCAGTCTTTCTTTGCATTTGGTCACAAAAGCGGATTCTCCGGACCCCTCGTTGGCACCGTCATGGAAACTAGCTCTTTCCGGCAATAATAGGGGAGTCCCCGCATAATCTACTCCTCTCATATCCGGATTACCACTTCCAGTGGCGGTGTATTCCCCAGAAGAAGGCAGTACAGAATAACCGCTAGCTTCATTGTTCAGGGTGAGTTTTGTCACTTTGGAAAGAGGTAACAAAGGAGACAGATAATTCCCCCTGTCATCAACTGTTGTAAGTATGAACTCAATACGGGCATGCATACGTTCCAGAAGTATGCAGGGAGAAAGGGTAATCCTATTATTACTAACTACATTATCCTGAACATGGAAGTTACACTGCCCAGTCATGGGAAGATACTTCCGGTTTTCTCCTTTCAGATCGTCAGATGTGAAAATTTCGGTCTTTTCCATTAATTGCTTCGGATCAGGAATTGTATGTCCATTCCTGATTTTTTCCAATCCGGATTCACAATTAACCAACAAAACAAAATTATAATCGCCTCCCATCAACTCCAGGTCCAAGGCTATATTGGATTCGCCTGCATTCACTCTACCCATCTCTCTCATCTCAAAATGCTCAATGCCGGTTATACCCGCCAACGGGTTGGTTGTTCCTTGGGAATAATAGAAAATAACTTTTTCCGGAGAGCTCTCCATATTCTTAAAAGCAAAGAGAAGAACATGTTTAACAGTTTTCTCATATTCCTCTGCACCGATATAGTTCTCTTTCCACTCTCCGGATGAACGTACAGACGCCTTTGTCATCTGAGAAATACCGGTTCCTCCATTCATTTCCGCCACAATCCGGATGGGAATACCCGAAACTGACTTTTCTAACTCTTCCGTATCAGACGAACATCCGGTCAATTGTACAATTGATACACAGGCCACCATCAACAGCTTTATCACAATTCCGTATTTCATTATCTATCATTTTTATAATAATACCAATTCCTTTCTAATATTACACGAATCATTAGTTTTAAAATCTGTCTGATTATCAGTTCTCCAATTCTATGGGGCGGGAAACGACATTCCAATCCAGAACGGTCGCTTGTATCAGCATCCATGTTTCCTTTTCGTACTTGAGTTTCAGGGTTATGGGAAAATCATGGTCACATTCCAGGCTATACGGCGGTTCGCCCGCATCTCCCCGGAACATGAGGATGTCATCAACCAGATTAGCGGTATAAAGAATCTCCCCGGTTGTCTTGTCAATCAGAGATACGAACGCATTTCTTCCCTCTTCCAGTTTCATCAGCGTGAAATCCGCTTTCAATGCCCCTTCAGCGTCATGTACGGCTTCGGTCGCGTATTCAAAACGTTCACAAAGGGCGATCCGGCCGTTGAAATCATACACACCGTTGTCATCTTCTATCCTGATGACGAATTCCTCGTCTATGGGGAAAGGGGAACCTATGGAACTGATTGTAAAGTGTACCCGGTATGTCAATTCCTGCATATTGAAAGCCACCCGTTCATACACGCTTCCCATATCCTTCCGGTTCTCCAGTGATATGGAGGCGAGACCGACATACAGAGGCCCGGGGCTGAGGAAATCCGTCCGTTTTTCAACCGCAGTGACACTTGCATTTCCTGTCTGGTAGTAACGCCTTCCCGAAAATCTGAAAAATCATAGGCCTCCAGGTCACTGCCACCCCATGCTACAAACGTGAGTTTCCCCGTATGCCGCAATGTGGCGGACAAAGAATAATCTGCCGAAAGGACCGCCTTCTTGTCAGAAAATTCGCCCACCAGCAGATCATCATCATCAAAGACAAATACCCGGACTTCTCTGATATCTGACGGATATCCAGGAAATTGTTCGCAAGGGGTCTGTCTATAGAACTGGAAATAAACACCTTGCGGACAACCACCCAAGTCATCAAATACCGTAGAATTACATCCTATAAGACAGTAAACCAGCAACATGATAAATGCGATGTAATGTACACTTCTGATTCTCATTTGATATAGTTTATGTTGGGGTTATTTAACAGTTTGAAACCAAACTGTTTGTTGATTGGAGAAAGAAGAGGAAAAATTCCTCTTCCCTCTCTACAGCTATGTAAGAAATTGTAGGCTGAATTTATCAGCAATCTAATACTAAAATTACTCCAGAACGACATCACGTGAAACGAGGTTCCACTGGAGTACCTTGGCCTCGACACGCATATAGGTCTCTTCTTTCTCGATATCCGGATTTTCAGGATTCGTCGGTTCTTCCTTATCATCAGGCTTCGGCAGATACGGATCTTTAGGATCGGAAGGATCCCACGGCATACCTAGGCCCTGGAAAGCCGTAATTGTCAACAGATAGGTGTTGTTACGACGAGTATTAGCGTTCACAATCGTTTTTCCATCAGCGTTTGTTTGACGGTTCCATAACGCACGATATGCGCATCTCCCTTTTGCGTAAGTGTAAGCTTTTTGATCCGGGCTCAACTGGCTTTTCTTTGCGGCATCCTTGCTGGCATAGATCAGCCCATCACCTTCTCCTCGATAGAACGTCTCGCCCTTTACCCCGGGTTTACTGATTAACTTCTTTTGATCTTGATCCCAATGCAATACCTCTTTTGGAGTATAAGTCGTATAGACCTTGGCATACGGTAGGCGATAGTAACCGAAATTCTTATTGTCAGTTGTGAGTTCCTCCTTTTTTACGGAATTCTCCAAGAAATAAATACCTGCCACCTTTTTAGCCTCAGTAGCATCTACCGCAACCGCCTTGGCCGCGTACATGCCAAGCTTATCCGCTGTTGGAGTCTCTTCCGGCAAGAGGTTTCCCAGACGGATCAAATGCTCCTTGGCAGTACCGTTCGGATCTTGGGCATTTTGAAAATCAACATAGTCATCAATAGCGGATGTGAAATCTATGTAAAGCCC
>OIGU01000667.1_pt1 | contig 10990 bp, 10 predicted proteins | sample 1582391 | NCBI WGS metagenome assembly OIGU01 (sample SAMN02674887, study PRJEB24791) | human gut metagenome, SKBSTL062 | isolation source: stool | host: Homo sapiens | place: USA
CTATTGCGACGGGTTCCTGATCGGCTCGATCGAGCTGCCGATGCGATAAATAAGGCTTCGTCCGACCCAGACAACAGAAAGCGTCCGGCCTTGCAAGGCCGGACGCTTTCTGTCACAGAGTGGTTTGCGACGATATTTACACCTGGAATCCGCAACGATCCCTGCAAGAATCATTCGTTCCAGATCAGAGCGGAAGCGCCGAGGATCGCGGCATTTTGGGCCGGAATGCCGCTGGGCAGCACCTTCACGTTGCCCCGGTAAACGGGCAGCAAATTCTCCTCCAGGTAACGGCGCGTCGGTTCCAACAGGAGCTCCCCGGCTTGGGCCAGGCCGCCGAAGAAGAACACGGCTTCGGGCGAGGTGATCGCTACGGCATTCGCAAGGGCCCTTCCCAGCCTCTCCGCCGTACAGCGAAAAACCTCGAGCGCCAGCGAATCACCCTTTTGCGCCGCTTCGGTAATTATCCGGGCGTCGAACTTGTCGTAAGGTACATCGCGTAAAACGCTCGGCACCGTTTCCCGGGCCATCAACTCGAAAACCGTCCGCTTGATACCCGTCGCGGAAACATAGGTTTCCAGACAGCCACGGCGTCCGCAGCCGCATTGCCGTCCTCCGGGTTCGACGACGACATGCCCCAGCTCTCCGGCCATGCCATCGTGCCCGTAGATCATCCGACCGCCGGCAACGAATCCCGATCCCAACCCGGTTCCAAGCGTTACCATGATGAAATCCCGCATTCCCCCGGCATTGCCGTAAGCGATCTCCCCGAGAGCGGCGGCATTGGCGTCGTTGGTAATACGGACGGGAATCCCGGGAAAAGAGTTGCCGACCTCCTTGCAAAGCGAGAAAAACCGCCGCCCTTCCTCCGGATTCGGCTCTCCGGATCGAAACTTCCAGAGATTGACCGGACGCTCGATCCGGCCCGTATGATAGTTGGCATTCGGAGCACCGATCCCGATACCCGACAGTACAGCCCCGGCAGGCATCGCCGCACAAAGCCCCCGCAGCGTCCGTACGAGCATTTCGACATAAGCCGAATAGTCGTCGAAAAAAGGGTACTCCGCTGTACGAAAAGAAGATCGCGCATAGACTTCACCCGTGCGATCGACCAAACCGAGGACCGTATTGATCCCTCCGATATCGACGCCGATGACCAATTTTTTCATAAAAAGGATAAATTTTACAGGTTAATCCGGTCAAAGTTAGAAAATAATTGCACGCTATCGACTTTTTTTCCTACTTTTGGGGGAGTATTTCCACCAGGCACAGGCAAAACGAACTTGCCCGAATTATGCCGGACAGAGAAAATGACGACGAAGTTCAACGATTCTTACCCATCGGATTTCAGCATGCAAAACAACGACCAAATTCTGGAAGCCATCGAACATTATCTGGGACAAATCGGATATCCCGAAGAACCCGGCAGGTTGTACGCACCGATCAGCTATTCCCTCACGATGAGCGGGAAACGGTTGCGTCCCATGTTGCTGATGCTTACCTGCGGAATCTTCTCCGACCAGCCCCAGGCGGCCATGCCGGCAGCGGCAGCCGTCGAGGTTTTCCATAATTTCACGTTGCTGCACGACGACATCATGGACAACGCGGCGATGCGCCGGGGTAACCCTTCCGTCTTCGCCAAATGGGGACAGAACGTCGCCATCCTGTCGGGCGATGCGATGCCCATCAGCGCCTACCGCCTGTTGAGCGAATACCCGCCCCAAGTGCTGCCGCAGATTCTCGCCCGCTTCAATACGATGGCCATCGAAGTCTGCGAAGGCCAACAGTACGATATGGATTTCGAAACCCGGGAGTCGGTTTCGGTCGAAGAGTATCTCCACATGATCGAACTCAAAACTTCGGCCCTACTGTCGGGTGCGACCGTCATCGGAGCGATCATCGGCGGGGCGGGCGAAGAAGACTGTCAACGCCTCTATCGTTTCGCCACCGAACTGGGACTGGCGTTCCAGTTGCAGGATGACCTGCTGGACAGTTACGGCGACGAACGGCTGGGCAAGGCGATCGGAGGCGACATCCTCGAAGGCAAAAAGACCTACCTGATGGTCATGGCCCTCAGCAAGGCGTCGGCCGCCGAGCATCGAATCCTCGCTTCGACCTATTCCGATCCGACTCTTTCCGATCAGCAGAAGATCGCGCGCGTGCGGGAGGTTTTCGACAAACTGGGCGTCGCCCGTCTGACCGAACAGCAGATCAACCACCGCTTCGAACGGGCGTTGAACATTCTCGATACGTTATCCGTACAATCGGAAGGCACGGCCCGCCTGCGGGAGTACGCCGGCAGCCTGATCGGACGCAACAAATAAATCCTCGGCCCAATGAAACGCAGCGACATAGAGATCATGGCTCCTGCAGGAAGTTACGAATCCCTGCATGCAGCGATCGACGCCGGAGCCAACTCCGTTTATTTCGGAGTGGGAAGGCTCAATATGCGGGCCCAATCCGCCGCCAACTTCACCCTGGAAGATATGGGGCAGATCGTTTCGATCGCCCGTGAACACGGCGTGAAAAGCTATCTGACGGTCAATACGGTGATTTACGACGAAGAGATCGAAACCCTGCACGCGACCATCGACCGTGCCTGCGAGGTGGGCGTGGACGCCATCATCGCCACCGATATGGCCGCCATCCAATATGCCCGCAGCGTCGGCATGGCCGTACATATCTCCACGCAAAGCAACATCTCCAACATCGAAGCCGTCCGGTTCTTCGCCCAATGGGCGGACGTAGTGGTCCTGGCCCGGGAACTCGACCTGGTGCAGGTCGCCCGTATCAGCCGGGAAATCGAACGGCAGCGGATCACGGGCCCCGGCGGAGAGCTGGTACGGATCGAAATGTTCGCCCACGGCGCCCTCTGCATGGCCATATCGGGCAAATGCTACCTGTCGCTCCACACCAGCGACGGATTCTCGGCCAACCGGGGAGCCTGCCGGCAGATCTGCCGTCGCAAATATCTGGTTACGGACCCCGAAACGGGCGAAACACTCGACGTCGAGGGCAACTATATCCTCTCGCCCAAAGACCTCTGCACGATCGACTTTCTCGACTACTTCATCGAATCGGGCGTGCGGGTCCTCAAGATCGAAGGGCGTGCGCGGGGTGCGGAATACGTCAAACGCGTGGTCGAATGTTACGACCGGGCGCTCCGGGCCATGGAAGACGGCGACTACACGCCGGAACTGGCCGCCGCACTGAAAGAGCGGCTGGCAACGGTATTCAATCGCGGATTCTGGGAGGGATACTACGCAGGACGCCCGATCGTGGAGCACAGCCGCCACCACGGATCGGCCGCCACCAAACGCAAAGTCTATGTGGGCAAGGTGACCAACTTCTTCAAAAAAATATCGGTGGCCGAGGTGCTCGTCGAAGCGGCTCCCCTATACGAAGGGGACGAACTGCTCTGGGTGGGCGAAACGACCGGAGTGGTCGAACAGCACGGGGACGAAATCTTCGTGGACGAGCACCCCGTGCAAACAGTACTCCAGGGAACGACCTGCTCGGTCAAAACCGTCCAACTCATCCGCCGGGGCGACAAGCTCTACAAACTGGTCGATACGATCGGATAAGAAACAAGGCACCGGACTATGAAGTCCGGTGTTTCTTTTTTACAAATACACATTTTAATTACCCCGATATTCATCGGCTTCCGATCGGGCGAAAACTTCGATTCGATCTCTTGCAAAAAGATCCGGAAGGCTCGCACACACCGGACAAAGGAGTGACGAACTACGCCGGTCGGATTCGTAAAATCGGGGAAATCCCCTCGCAAATCGCCCTCCTCTCATAACAACTCGCACGATAGACGGCATATATGCCCTTGCCGGCAACTTCGCCCCGGAGAAAATCGGGAGGGGCTACCTTCGAAGCGCCGCAATAAAATCGGGAAAAAGCGTCCAGAGATTTTCAGTGCGGAGCCACAGCTCACGAGCCTGGGCCTGCACCGAAGGGCGCTCGCTCTCGATATCCTCCAGGTACTGCCCGTCGGCAGGATGTTCGTCGGCGGTAAATTCGGCAAAATAGGGTGCGAATCGGGTCCTGAAACGGATCGCATCGCCCTCGGGAATACGGCCGCTGCGCCGAAAAGCCGCCCACATGGTCAGCACCTCCTTGCAGGCGTATTTATCGGAAATATCGTTGCTCACCTCGTCGAAAAGTTCGTACTCCTCCATTGCCAGGTAATTGAACGCCAACAGGATAATTGCCTCCAGATGGTCTTCGGGATCCAGTTCGAGAAGCAATTCGAGCATGGCGGTAGACATTTCGAAATCGTTGATCAGGAAATGGTCGATCGCCGAAGCGTGAATCACCTCGAGCGCCGCACGCGTATTGGGATCCTCCCATTCGAGAATCACCTCCTCGTCTTCGGGCAATAATTCGGAAATGCGCTGAAAGGCGTGAAAGCGTTCGTTGCAGGCCTCTTCGACCCGCCCCTGGCGCTGCAACTGTTTGGAATGGGTCAGAACCCGTACAAAATCATACGCCCCCTGACCAACGATCTCGAATGTCTGATCCGGAGTAGGATTGAGCGTAGCCTTATCTTGCATGACGGTTTTGTTTATTAGCGGATTAACTCCTCGTAATTTTTTATCTTCCCGAGGATTCGGATTCCGGTCCGTACGACCTCCGAAACCATGGCGATACGAAATTTTCGGGGCGAAGATAGCAAGAATGAGAGAAAAAATCGCACTTTTTCCAAGAAATAGTCCTTACCATTTGATTTTATTCAAAAAATTTTCCGATATTTGCATCCCGAAAGGGTTTCACAAAACTCCCTATTGCCGAAATAGCTCAGCGGTAGAGCACTTCACTCGTAATGAAGGGGTCCCGAGTTCAAATCTCGGTTTCGGCTCTAACAATCAAGAGATTACAGTTTTTGTAATCTCTTTTTTTGTGCCGTTCGGCGAGGGAAAAGAGGGTTGAAAGAGCGATTCAGACAGGCAATGTTACACATAATGTTACACATAAAATTTAGACGCCCAGCGCTGTTTGCTTAATACGCAAACAGATGAAAATCAAAGCAATCTGCCGTCATGAAATCGTTTACAAAAACGGCAAATCCCCGTTGGCAATCCGCTTTACGCACCAACGCACCCACAAGACCGTTTCGCTCGGCATTTCGGTAGAGCCGCATTATTGGGACAAAACCGCCGAAATGATAACGGCAAACTGCCCCGAACGCGCTGCCCTGCAAAGTCAGATAGACAGCACGTTGGCAGGCTATCGTAAGAAGATTCAAAGGCTGGAAGCATTGGATATTCCCGTAACATTCGACACGCTTTTCGAAACCGACAAGAGCCGCCACGCAGGAATTACAATCGAGGACGGTTTCAACGCTGAAATCGAACGGCTGGAATCGCTCGGTAAAATCAACTCAGCCACCAAGCACAAATACGCCCTGCAAGTGCTGAACGGCTACAAATCGGTCAAAACCGCATTGGAGGCTATCGACCTCGACTATCTGAAAGGGTTGGAATTGCACCTGCGCCAACGAGGGAACAAGGACAACAGCATTGCTACACGGTTCGCTATCTTCAAAGCCATCTACAACAAGGCTGTCAAGGAGGGTAAAGTAGCGGTAAAGCAAAACCCGTTCAGCATCTACCAAGTGGGCAGTTTGTGGGCCAAAACCCGCAAACGGGCAATTGACAAGGATGACATCCAACGGTTAATCGACCTTGAAATTACAGAGGGACACACGACGGAATATCGACGCCTTGCCAAAGATTTATTTCTATTCTCCTATTTCACGGCAGGGATGAATTTCGGCGATATTGCACGGTTGCGTTATAAGGACATCGTTAAAGGCCGTGTAAACTATTCCCGTCACAAAACGCAGAAATTGCTGTCCTTTCAACTCGTCCCTATGGCGTTGCAGATTCTCGAAAAGTACGGTATGGCAGGACACGGAGAAGATTATATCTTCCCTATCCTCAATCGCCATGAACACACCACCCCACAGCAGATTTTCAATCGCCTGCATAAGGTTTTGCGAAAAGTCAATCGAGAATTAAAGACGCTGGGAGAGCAAATAGGATTGGAAATGCCATTGACTACCTATGTCGCTCGGCACACGTTTGCTACGGTCTTAAAACGGTCGGGAGTGAATATTGCTATCATTTCCGAATCGTTGGGACATTCCGATTTATCCACCACTCAAATCTATTTGGATTCGTTCGAAAATAGCCAAATCGACGCGGCCATGCAGAATCTATTGTGAACAAAAAAGGGCACTCCGACGAATATACGGAGTGTCCTTTTTTTTCAACGACGGCTGGCTGAAATTAGGCGACCGTCGTTTGTTCGGGAAGACGTTTTATATCTTCCGACAGAAACTTGTCCGCATCTTCGGGCGAGAAGCGTTTCCCGTAAAGTTGCACATCAGCCCCTAATGTACGGGATACACCGTCTTTCAGCACCTTTTTCATCGTGGCACTACCGAGGAACACAATATGTTCCGCTACATATTCAGGCTTCAAGCCCAAGATTTTGCACTCGCGGCAATACCTGCGGCTGTCAAGCAGAATATTTACCTGCTCCATGAAATCAGCCCAGAATTTGTTCGCATCCGAGTAAGCCGCATTCATAAATTTGTTGATGCAGGCCAATTTTATTTCGTTATCCTTTTTCAGTTGGACATCGAAAACGGGCCGCGCCTGCGTCATTACCCGCCACATCGGGGGCGTAGTCGAACGGCGGCGGCGCGAGGTCTGCGCAGTCTGCTGTTCTTTCTGTTCGGCAACGGGAGCAGGCGTAGCGGTTGCGGCGTTTGCCGTGGTCTGCTCGTTTACGTTGTTTTTTCCAATAATAGTGTTCATAATCTTAAATACTCCTTTTACAGAGGGGCTTAAATTATGCTGCATCCCTTGCCCAAGCGTTTGCAGGTCGTCGGGTTTATCCCTTTCGACACTACAAAGATTTGCTAATTTTCACCCTATTCACGGGGAGCAAAATAAAGGGCGTTTTTACTCTCCCTTTGCAAATTACAGATAAACAGCGGAATAAGTCGCAGGCATACGCCCCTTGCAGGACTTAATTATTCCTTTTAACGAATCGTCGCTATACAAAAAACTGTCATTACGGGTAAATTCATAGAGGTAACAGATACGCGAAATCAGCAACAGCCGATTCAACGAAACACTCTTATCGGGTTGCTTCGGGCGGTTGTCCCCCAATAAAGTGTTCAGCATATCCCGATACATCTCCACAGTCCGATAAATCCGAAACGACGTACTCGGATAGGTTTCGTCGAAATTACCCGTGTCAATCCCGTAATACTGAATCTTCCTGCCTTTGCATTCCCGTTCATAGGTTTCCCGCAACCAGTCCAAAATCCCACGCTTTATAACGGGCAGAACCTCGACTTTCTTTCTGTTCTTTTTAAGGGTTATTTCAATATCATCGTCCGTGAAATCCTCGCCTAACTCTTTGAACAGATTTTGCACCGCCTTATTCAAAGACGCGGGTTTCACAAGGCCGCAGTTCTTAAACGAGGTTTCGACATAATCGTAAATAAAGACCAGCGCAAACCAAAATTTCTCGACATCCAGCCCCAATCCCATAACCGTAGCGATTATATCGTCGTTAGCCAGATAATCCGACTTGGCAAAGGGCATCTTAATCTTCCCCGTACAGTAGCGATATTCAAACTGCGGTGTGCGGATTCCATACGTCTGTTCATCACATCCGCAGGCAATATCGACATACTCGCGCAACTCACGGCGCATCGGGTCGAAATCCCAATGCACAATCTTATCGTTTTCATCCATCAGTAAGGATTCATACATACTCTTACGGATGGCATCGGCTTCTTTCTCATTCATAAAATAGCGTTTTACACCCAAATTTACGGCTTTTTACGTGTACATCGCACTTATTTACCATGCAAAAACCGCTATTAGCACCTAAAACACGTGTTCGAAAGGAATTTCAGAACAGCCGAACTATGTACCGAACCGCTAATAGTACTGAATTGCATGACACGAAAGGTGTTTTAGAACAACAGACTATGTAAAATACCCGCTAATACTACATTTTGCACATTAATTTCCCCGTCGAACACACTCCGCCACCCCGTAAACAGCCCTATAAGGCCATCTAAGACATAGATAAAAATGTTCGGATTAATTGCTGTTCGACCTTTGTTGTCAATAAAAAAGGCGCTATCTTTATAATACGAGAGAGGAAAATCCGACAAGTAAGGGTAAGGTCATGTAAGGGACATTTTCGGTGTCCCTTGCTTTTGTGCCCTGCTCGCATATTTTTTGTGTCGGAAATCAATTCTCCTTATAAAGATACTTTCCACACCGAAAAAATGCGGCCGCATAAAAAGTGTGTCGGAAATTAAATTTACTAATAAAGATGTTACCCGCACAAAAAATATGCGGTGTAATTTTTTCCTTACTCTTTACTTATGAATTCAATCATTACAGCACCCTTGAACGCACTCCACGTCCAGCAAATCCCCGAACTCGACAACGAATTACCTGCAAACTGCATCTTTAATAAGGGCAAGACGGGATGCGGGGCAACGACACTTGCCATCGAGAACCGAGTGCCGACCTTAATTGCTGTTCCGACGGTGAACCTTATCAAGAACAAACTGCCCGAACACGCCGACCTGCTGGGGGTTTACGGCGGTGTCACCAACCAAGAGATAGCCGACTATCTAAAAGCGCACGACCGCTGAAAAATCATGGCCACCTATGATGCGATTCCGCGTGTCGCAGAGATTGCAGGAGCGGAGATATACGCCAAAGCCCTGCTGTTGGTAGACGAATATCACCGCCTGCTGTTCGACTATTCATTTCGACACCGAGCCATTACGGGATTGCTTGCCGAAATGCTCAAATTCAGCCGTGCGACTTATATGTCCGCGACACCCATCGAGCGGGAATTTCTGCTGGATGAATTGCAGACCTTGCCGACAACGCGGATTGTCTGACCCAGCGAACCGCCGATGCAGGTGCGGTTGTGGCATGAAAACAGCCCGTTGGCATCGGTCGTAAATCTTTGCCACAATGCCGTAACGCACAATATTCCCTGCAATCTGCATTTCTTTGTAAACAGCGTCGATTTTATCGGGCGGGTGTTACATCATGCCCGACTTTCGCCCGACGAGGTGAAAATCGTCTGTTCGACAAGCGGGACATCCGAGCAGATAAACCGCGAGAAATTAGGCGGAGATTATTCGATAGGGATTCCCGACAAAGCGGTGCGCAAAATCAATTTCTACACCTCGACAGCTTTCGAGGGGTGTGACATTTACGACAAGCAGGGCAAAATATACGTCGTGAGCGACGGCACGGCACGACATCACCTGCTGGACGTTTCCACGACGATACGGCAGATTGCAGGACGCATACGAGATACGCGTTACAAAGAGATAACGCACATCTTCTCGACGGTACGATACGCCGAGGGCATCACCTATCCGCAATTCAAAGCCGCAACGGAAAAAGAATTGGATAAGGCCGAACGCTTCGTGAAATGATATGCGACGGCGGATGAAGATTTACGCAATCTGATTTACACCAATAACAAATACATCAATACCGATACAATGACCATAGACCGCAACCGAATCAAATTGGAACTGCTGAATTTCCGCAACTATGCCGAGATTTATGCCGACAGCCGTAACCTTATTACGGAATACGAGCGTAACGACAACAAGATAACAGCCGCCGAACGGCATGACATCCGACTGACCAAGTTGGAAAAGAACGCCAAAGCCAAGATACCGTTTAAGGAGTTGTTCGACCGATACGCCGAACTCAAAGCGTCCGACACGAATCCTTTTTCGACGGACGTGTTCGCATTATCGCTTATCGAGCGGCGGAACCCGTTGGTAAAACAAGCCTTTGAGATATTGGGGACAGAGCGGGTGCGGGAACTCAAATACAATCAGACGCAGATACGGCGCGAACTGATTAAATGCTCGGCGGACGAACTCGCATATAAAATCGTCAAACGGATAAATGCCGATTTGCCCCACGGAAAGGCGATACCCTCTAAAATCATTAAAGAGAGATTGCAGACCATATACGACGATTTGGGGGTTGAGCGCAGAGCAAAAGCGACGGATATTGTCCAATGATTCGATACCGCGAAAGGTTATAAGAACATCGACGGCAAGAACACCGAGTGCTACACCATCATAAGGGATAAACTCGTTGCAAGGAAAAAGATTGCTGCGGAATAATATCGCAACTCCGATTGGCTGAAAAGTCGGTCGGAGTTTTTCGGTACATATACCCCGACCGAGCGGACAATCCCTATTTTTCACCCCTCCCCCTTTTCAGATGGAAAACCGAATTTTTATCCATTACATATAATAGGATTCCACATAAAACAGACCGCTCCCTATTTATGCCCGAAACCATATAACAGCATAGAATTATTTGCATTATATAGAATCGGAAAGCTATTCTTACATGGAGATATGCCGCCTTTTTAGTTGGTTATGAATGGAGTTATCTTTTTACAAGTAATGGGGAATAACTCTAAACTTTACAGACCATGAAAACATTAAATGAAAGGGCGACAGAAATTCTGCAAGCCTTGTTAGCCGTGCGGGCTTACAGAATCGACCACGGGAACGGAGTTTACACACGCTTACGTGCCGCAATGATTGGGCGCAATGGAAAGTACAACCTTATTTCGCTGGTAGAATACTACGAAGCTAAAGGTAAACTTGCGCAGAGTACAGAAATGAATTTTGCATTTGACACAAGTACAAAGCAGTTTATCCCGTACTATTACTGCAACAAAACTCTCCGCATTGAATCGCATAGTGCGTACCCGACAGAAAACGGAATGGAGAATTGCGCCGAGGAACGACAGGCTGACCACACAAATTTTGCAAACCGATGGCTAATACGCATGAACTCGCAACAACCGATTATATGAATGCGCAACGAATAGTACAGAATTGTGTTTTGAAGAATCAAAGCACGGTTATCGAGGAAATGATACG
>OIGU01000821.1_pt1 | contig 9173 bp, 5 predicted proteins | sample 1582391 | NCBI WGS metagenome assembly OIGU01 (sample SAMN02674887, study PRJEB24791) | human gut metagenome, SKBSTL062 | isolation source: stool | host: Homo sapiens | place: USA
AAAAGACCTGCCGCTAAGCGGCAGGCCTTTCTATTGGTGCGAATTATTCGTCGATCTCGATAACAACGCCGGAGCCAACGGTACGGCCACCCTCACGGATAGCGAAACGCAGGCCCTCTTCCATAGCAACAGGGGTCAGCAGCTCAACGTGCATCATGACGTTATCGCCGGGCATGCACATCTCGGTGCCCTCGGGCAGGGTGATGACGCCGGTAACGTCGGTGGTACGGAAGTAGAACTGAGGACGATAGTTGGAGAAGAAGGGAGTGTGACGACCGCCTTCGTCCTTGGTCAGGACGTAGACCTGAGCCTCAAAGACGTTGTGGGGGTGCACAGTGCCGGGCTTAGCCAGAACCTGGCCACGCTCGATCTGGGTACGATCAACACCACGCAGCAGAGCGCCGATGTTATCGCCAGCCTCAGCGAAGTCCAGAGACTTACGGAACATCTCCAGACCGGTGATGGTGGTGTTCAGACGATCGGGCTTGATGCCGACGATCTCCATAGCGTCGCCAACCTTGGCGATACCACGCTCAACACGACCGGTAGCAACAGTACCACGGCCGGAAATGGTCATGACATCCTCGATGGGCATCAGGAAGGGCTTGTCCTCCTCACGATCCGGGTTGGGGATGTAGGAGTCAACAGCGTCCATCAGCTCCTTGATGCAAGCGTAAGCAGGATCCTCGGGATCGTTGGGAGCCTCCAGAGCCTTCAGAGCGGAACCACGAATGATCGGGGTGTCGTCGCCCGGGAAGTCGTACTCGGTCAGCAGCTCACGGATCTCCATCTCGACCAGATCCAGCAGCTCCTCGTCGTCGACCATATCGCACTTGTTCATGAAGACAACGATATAGGGCACGCCGACCTGACGAGCCAGCAGGATGTGCTCACGGGTCTGGGGCATGGGACCATCGGTAGCAGCAACGACCAGAATAGCGCCGTCCATCTGAGCAGCACCGGTGATCATGTTCTTAACGTAGTCAGCATGGCCCGGGCAGTCAACGTGAGCGTAGTGGCGCTTCTCGGTCTGGTACTCAACGTGAGCGGAGTTGATCGTGATACCACGAGCACGCTCCTCAGGAGCCTTATCGATGTTGGCGTAGTCCATGAACTCTGCGTCGCCCTTCAGAGCCAGGTACTTGGTGATAGCAGCGGTCAGAGTGGTCTTGCCGTGGTCAACGTGACCAATGGTGCCGATGTTAACATGCGGCTTAGAACGGTCGAACTTTGCCTTTTCAGCCATTGGAATATCCTCCCTTAATTTAGGTTTTGATATTGGTTACAACAACCCTGCAAAATGCAGACATTGCACTGCAAGGCTATTCTACTAAATTTGCCCTGTAAAATCAAGTGCTTTTACAGGAAATTTTGCCGGAGTTACACTACCCCGGCAAAATTCTTATGCTTTTCAGCGCTTAGCCCTTGGTACGGCCAGCAATGATCTGGTCAGCAATGTTCTTGGGAACCGGCTCGTAGTGAGAGGGCTCCATAACATACTGGCCACGACCCTGAGTCTTGGAACGCAGGTCGGTAGCGTAGCCGAACATCTGAGCCAGAGGCACAAATGCGTTGACACGCTGGGTACCGGCCATAGCCTCCATGCCCTGGATCTGACCACGGCGAGCGTTCAGGTCACCGATAACATCGCCCAGATATTCATCAGGAACGATAACAGCAACCTTCATGATGGGCTCGGTGATGATAGGATCAGCCTTGCGCATAGCATCCTTGAATGCCATAGAACCAGCGATGGAGAAGGCCATTTCAGAGGAGTCGACCTCATGGTAAGAACCATCCCACAGGGTGACCTTGACATCAACGACAGGATAGCCAGCCAGAACGCCGGACTTCATAGCACCCTGAATACCGTTGTCGATAGCAGGGATGTATTCCTTCGGGATAGCGCCGCCAACGATAGCGTTGACGAACTCGTAACCCTTGCCGGGCTCGTTGGGTTCGATCTTGATCTTAACATGACCGTACTGGCCCTTACCACCGGACTGACGTGCGTACTTGGTCTCCTGGTTGGCCTCTTTGCGGATGGTCTCACGGTAAGCGACCTGAGGTGCGCCGACGTTAGCCTCGACCTTGAACTCACGGAGCAGACGGTCAACGATGATCTCCAGATGGAGCTCGCCCATGCCGGCGATGATGGTCTGACCAGTCTCCTCATCGGTGTAGGTCTTGAAGGTAGGATCCTCTTCGGCCAGCTTTGCCAGCGCGATGCCCATCTTCTCGTTGCCAGCCTTGGTCTTGGGCTCAATTGCAACGCGGATAACGGGCTCGGGGAACTTCATGGACTCCAGAATGATGGGATGATTCTCATCGCACAGAGTATCACCAGTGGTGGTGTTCTTCAGACCAACAACAGCAGCGATATCACCTGCGTAGCAGCAGTCGATATCCTTGCGGTGATTGGAGTGCATCTGCAGGATGCGGCCCATACGCTCCTTGTTGTCCTTCACGGAATTGTAGACGGTAGTACCAGCCTCAACCTTACCGGAGTAGACACGGAAGTATGCCAGCTTACCAACAAACGGGTCGGTAGCGATCTTGAAAGCCAGAGCTGCGAAGGGAGCGTCGTCAGAAGACGGACGGGTCTCCTCTTCCTCAGTCTCGGGATTCACGCCCTTGATGTCAGGGACATCGGTAGGAGCGGGCATATAGTCAACGATAGCGTCCAGCAGCTTCTGCACGCCGCGGTTCTTGTAGGAAGAACCACAGACCACGGGCACCAGAGTGTTGGCAATGGTCTCCTTGCGGATGGCAGCCTTCAGCTCTTCGCGGGTGATCTCCTCACCCTCGAGGTACTTCTCCATCAGGACTTCGTCGTTCTCGGCAACAGCCTCGATCAGGATGTTGCGGTACTCCTCGGCCTGCTCGACCATATCCTCAGGGATGGGCTCAGTGCGCATATCGTTGCCCATGTCGTCATAGTAGACCTCAGCGTTCATATCGACCAGGTCAACGATACCACGGAAGGTATCCTCCTGGCCAATGGGCAGCTGGATCGCCACGCCGTTAGCGTGCAGACGATCATGCAGCATCTTGATGCAGCGGAAGAAGTCAGCACCCATGGTGTCCATCTTGTTGACGTACACCATACGGGGGACTTTGTATTCATCAGCCTGACGCCAAACGGTCTCAGACTGAGGCTCGACACCACCCTTTGCGGCCAGAACGGTCACAGAACCGTCCAGAACGCGCAGAGAGCGCTGGACCTCAACAGTGAAGTCCACGTGGCCCGGAGTGTCGATAATGTTGATGCGGTGACGATTCTTCTTGAACGCGACCGGATCCTTCTGGGTCTCGGAGTGAGACCAGTAGCAGGTGGTAGCAGCGGAAGTGATGGTGATACCACGCTCCTGCTCCTGAACCATCCAGTCCATGGTAGCGCCGCCGTCGTGAACCTCGCCGATCTTGTGGTTGATGCCGGTGTAGTACAGAATACGCTCGGTAGTGGTGGTCTTACCAGCATCGATGTGGGCCATAATGCCGATATTTCTCGTCATCTGAAGAGAAACTTCTCTGGGAGTAGCCATGAAATTAACCTCCTACAGAACAGATCAATAACGGAAATGAGCGAAAGCCTTGTTGGCCTCGGCCATCTTGTGGGTATCCTCGCGCTTCTTCACGGCGTTGCCGGTGTTGTTGGCAGCATCCATGATCTCAGCAGCCAGACGCTGTGCCATGGTCTTCTCACCACGGGTGCGGCTGTAGGCAGTCAGCCAGCGCAGACCCAGAGTCTCGCGGCGAGCGGGGCTGACCTCCAAGGGAACCTGGTAGTTAGCGCCACCAACACGGCGGGTCTTGCACTCGAGGCTGGGCATGATGTTCTCCATCGCCTTCTCGAAAGTCTCCAGAGGATCGTTGCCGGTCTTTTCCTGAATCATGGAGAAAGCTTCGTAAACGATCTTCTGAGCGACGCCCTTCTTGCCATCCAGCATGACGCTGTTGACCAGACGGGTGACCATCTTGGAATTGTAAATAGGATCAGCTAAGACATCGCGCTTAGCAATGTTACCTCTTCTAGGCATCTTTCTTCCCTCCTTCACAGAATGATATCATCGGTACTCGAAAGTAATAAAACTCCCGTTGTGTCACAAAGAGCTGACCTTACATAAACCGTTACCCTCCGCTTTTAAGCGGACTTGTTATTTATATAAAGGAAAGCCGTTTATGGCGGTTGTCCTCAATTACTTCTTTGCAGCACCGGCCTTAGGACGCTTTGCGCCGTACTTGGAGCGGGCCTGGTTACGGCCTGCCACACCCTGAGTATCCAGGGTACCACGGATGATGTGGTAACGCACACCGGGCAGGTCCTTAACACGGCCGCCACGGATCAGCACGACGGAGTGCTCCTGCAGGTTATGGCCGATACCGGGAATGTAAGAGGTGACCTCGATACCATTCGTGAGGCGGACACGAGCAACCTTACGCAGAGCAGAGTTAGGCTTCTTGGGGGTCATGGTACGAACTGCAGTGCAGACACCACGCTTCTGGGGGCTGCTCAGATCAGAGTACTGCTTCTTCTGAGAGTTATAAGTCTTCTGCAGAGCGGGAGCGGTGCTCTTGGTAGTCAGGACCTCACGGCCTTTGCGTACAAGCTGGTTAAAAGTAGGCATTTTGTTTCTCCTTTCTTAATGATGAACATCGGAAGATTTTCCGACTTTTTTGCCGCACTATCCCCATGAGAGACGCGCAACAGTTATATAATACCCGCTTTGCGGCCGGATGTCAACAGTTTTTGCAAATTTTTTTGTATTTATTCCAGATTTTTTCTTTCAGACAGTTTTTGGCAGAAAAAGTGCCTTTTCCATCCCCTGCTGCGCTGCCTTTGGCACGCAAAAACCGCCCCGCAGGCTTTCGCCCACGGAGCGGTTTTGTTTAACGGATCAGATCCTGACAGATGCCGCGCTTACTGTGCGGAGGCAGCCAGCTCGGCTGCGATCTCGGCATCGCGCTCAGCCTCACGGTTCTTCAGATCCTCACGCACCTCCGGCAGACCGGTACCGGCGGGGATCAGCTTACCGATGATGACGTTCTCCTTCAGACCGGACAGCGGGTCGACCTTACCCTTGATGGCGGCCTCGGTCAACACGCGGGTGGTCTCCTGGAAGGATGCAGCGGACAGGAAGGAGTCGTTGGCCAGAGCAGCCTTGGTGATGCCCAGCAGCACCTGCTGGTACTCCACCAGCTTCAGACCCTCTTCGCCTGCATCAATGCGCTTCTGCAGATCGGCATTGATGTTCTCCACCTCCAGACGGCTTGCCAGAGCACCGCCGATCAGGTTGGAGGAGCCGGAGTCGGTCACGCGCACCTTGCGGCACATCTGACGGACGATGACTTCGATATGCTTATCGTTGATCTCAACGCCCTGCAGACGGTAGACCTTCTGGACCTCGTTGATCAGGTAGTTCTGCACGTCCTCCAGACCCTTGATGGCCAGAATATCCTGCGGGTACAGCACGCCCTCGCGGGTGATGATGTCGCCCTTCTCCACACGGTCGCCGGGCATCACGCGGGAATGCTGGGTGAACGGGATGGAGTAGCTCTTGACTTCCTCTGCACCGTTCTCGTCCTTGCCGGTGACCTTGATGACCACGTTCTTCTTGGTGTCGTCCTGAGAGACCACACCGGAGATCTCGCTCATGATGGCCATGCTCTTGGGACGGCGGCTCTCGAACAGCTCCTCAACACGGGGCAGACCCTGTGTAATATCCTCGGCAGATGCGATACCGCCGGTATGGAAAGTACGCATGGTCAGCTGAGTACCGGGCTCGCCGATGGACTCTGCGGCGATGACGCCGATGGACTCGCCCAGCTGGACGGGCTCACCGTTTGCCATATCGCTGCCGTAGCAGTGTGCGCAGACACCCACCTTGGCGCGGCAGGTCAGCAGGCTGCGGATCTTCAGCTTGGTGATGCCTGCGGCCTCGATGTCGTTTGCATCGTAGAGGTCGATCATCTTGCCTTCGGGAACGATGACCTTGCCGGTGACGGGGTCGAGGACATCGCCCACGGCATAACGGCCGATGATGCGCTCACGGAAGCTCTCGATCTTCTCCTTGCCCTCGTGGATCTCAGAGACCCACAGGCCATCTGTGGTGCCGCAGTCGATCTCGCGGACGATGACGTCCTGAGAAACATCGACCATGCGGCGGGTCAGGTAACCGGAGTCGGCAGTACGCAGAGCGGTATCAGCCAGACCCTTACGAGCACCACGGGCAGAAACGAAATATTCCAGAATGTTCAGACCTTCGCGGTAGTTTGCACGAATGGGCATCTCGATGGTGTGACCGGCGGTGTTTGCCAGCAGGCCGCGCATACCAGCCAGCTGCTTGATCTGGTTCATAGAACCACGAGCACCGGAGTCTGCCATCATATAGATCTCGTTGTCCTTGGGCAGGTTGTCTGCCAGAGCCTTGGAGACCTTATCGGTGGTCTTCTGCCAGATATCGATGGTCTTGTTGTAACGCTCGTTATCCGAGATCAGACCACGGTTGAACAGCTTGCCGACCTTGGCGATCTCCTTATCGGCCTCGGCGATCAGCTCCTGCTTCTGGGGCGGGATCACAGCGTCGCACACAGCCACGGAGATAGCGGACAGGGTGGAGTACTTATAGCCCTGTGCCTTGATGGCATCCAGCATCTTAGCACACTTGCGGGTGCCGTTGCGGGTCATGCAGCGGGAGATGATCTCGGGCAGGGTCTTTTTGGTCACGCGGAAGCTGACCTCATACTCCAGCCAGTGCTCCGGGTCGGTGCGGTCGATATAACCCAGGTTCTGAGGAACGGGGTTATTGAAGATGATCCGGCCGACGGTGGCATCCACCAGACCGGTGCGCTCCACGCCGTCGATGACCATGGTGCGGCGCACCTTGATGGGGGCGTGCAGGGTGACGACATGCTCAGCGTAAGCCATCAGAGCCTCGTTCTCATCGCGGAACACCTTGCCTGCGCCCTCTTCGTTCTCACGAACGGTGGTCAGGTAGTAGCTGCCCAGGATCATATCCTGCGTAGGAACGGTGACAGGTGCGCCGTCAGAGGGCTTCAGCAGGTTGCCGGAAGCCAGCATCAGCATCTTGGCCTCGCGGCAGGCATCCTCGCCCAGGGGCAGATGGACTGCCATCTGGTCGCCGTCGAAGTCGGCGTTGAATGCGGTACAGGCCAGAGGGTGCAGCTTGATGGCACGGCCCTCGACCAGCACGGGGTTGAAGGCCTGGATGCCCAGACGGTGCAGGGTAGGTGCGCGGTTCAGCAGGACGGGGTGGCCCTTGATGACAGTCTCAAGGCTGTCCCAGACATCGGGCTTTGCGCGCTCGACCATCTTGCGGGCAGACTTGATGTTGTTGGCAACACCCTTCTCGACCAGGTCCTTCATGACAAAGGGCTTGAACAGCTCCAGAGCCATCTCCTTGGGCAGGCCGCACTGGTCCATCTTCAGCTCAGGGCCGACGACGATAACGGAACGGCCGGAGTAGTCAACACGCTTGCCCAGCAGGTTCTGACGGAAGCGGCCCTGCTTGCCCTTCAGCAGATCGGAAAGGCTCTTCAGTGCACGGTTGTTGGGGCCGGTGACCGGACGGCCGCGGCGGCCGTTGTCGATCAGGCTGTCCACAGCCTCCTGCAGCATCCGCTTCTCGTTGCGCACGATGATGTCGGGAGCGCCCAGCTCCAGCAGGCGGCGCAGACGGTTGTTGCGGTTGATGACGCGGCGGTACAGATCGTTCAGGTCGGAGGTGGCGAAGCGGCCGCCGTCCAGCTGGACCATGGGGCGCAGGTCAGGCGGCAGCACGGGCAGCACGTCCATGACCATCCACTCGGGGCGGTTGCCGGAAACGCGGAAAGCCTCGACGACTTCCAGACGCTTCAGGATGCGCACCTTCTTCTGGCCGGAGGACTTCTCCACCTCGGCAGTCAGCTCAGCGCTGAGCTGGTCGAGGTCGATCTCCTTCAGCAGGTCCTGAACGGCCTCAGCACCCATCGCAGCCTCGAACTCGTCGCCGTAGCGCTCGCGCATCTCGCGGTACTCTTTCTCGGTCAGCAGCTGCTTCTTTTCCAGCGGGGTCAGGCCGGGATCGGTGACGATATAGCTTGCAAAGTACAGCACCTTTTCCAGCAGGCGGGGGCTGATGTCCAGCATCAGGCCGATGCGGCTGGGGATGCCCTTGAAGTACCAGATGTGGCTCACAGGAGCGGCCAGCTCGATATGGCCCATACGCTCGCGGCGCACCTTGGCGCGCGTCACTTCAACGCCGCAGCGGTCGCAGATCTTGCCCTTGTAGCGGATGCGCTTGTACTTGCCGCAGTGGCACTCCCAGTCCTTGGTAGGTCCAAAAATGCGCTCGCAGTACAGGCCGTCGCGCTCCGGCTTCAGGGTGCGGTAGTTGATGGTTTCGGGCTTTTTGACCTCGCCGTAGCTCCAAGCGCGGATCTGCTCCGGGGAGGCAAGGCCGATTTTAATGGAATCGAAAACGTTGTTTTCCATGAAACGAACCCTTTCTTAATCTTTATAGTCTCGATGATAACAGTTGACGTTGGAAGACCCGCTGCCCTCCCCTGCCCTGCGGCGGCAGCACGCGCACCGCGCAGGGAAACACAGCTTTCTCAAAGGGGCCTTATTATTCGTCGATGTTCACTTCGTCAGAAGCGGGCTCTGCAGCGGCAGAGTTGTCATCCTCCAGCACGGAGGGATCATCGAAACCAGCATCGGCGTCCTTGATGGTGTAATCGTTCAGCAGCTCGTTCTCGTTGGCGACAGTCTCGGTGCCGGCAACATCACGCATATCGAAGCCGGTCTCTTCGTCGTCGAAGTTCTGGCGCATATCGATCTCGTTGCCGTCCTTGTCCTGGACCACAACGTCCATACCCAGAGACTGCAGTTCCTTCAGCATAACGCGGAAGGACTCGGGGATGCCGGGCTGCGGGATGGGCTCGCCCTTGACGATGGCTTCGTAGGTCTTGACACGACCCTCCACATCATCGGACTTGACAGTCAGGATCTCCTGCAGGGTGTAAGCGGCGCCGTAAGCTTCCAGTGCCCAGACCTCCATCTCGCCGAAGCGCTGGCCGCCGAACTGGGCCTTGCCGCCCAGAGGCTGCTGGGTGACCAAGGAGTAGGGGCCGGTGGCGCGGGCGTGGATCTTATCGTCCACCAGGTGGTGCAG
>OIGU01000853.1_pt1 | contig 8806 bp, 5 predicted proteins | sample 1582391 | NCBI WGS metagenome assembly OIGU01 (sample SAMN02674887, study PRJEB24791) | human gut metagenome, SKBSTL062 | isolation source: stool | host: Homo sapiens | place: USA
GGAGATGAAGCGATTGCGGGCCTCCATCAACTGAAAGACGGAGATAAGCCCCTCTTCCCATTTCCGTTCGGATTCTTTCAGTACCAGCTCTTCGGCTCTGAACTGCTGCAACACTTGCCGGAATTCATCATAACCGGAACGGAGAGAAAGAACCGTTTGCTCCACCTCCGTATAGAGTTGTTGCTTTTGCAGTTCTTCCTCGTTCCGGAGGCGGAATATATTCAACTTGTGTTTGCGCAGGGTGGTCAGTCGTTCCAGCCCGCTCAGCAGAGGGATGGAAATACCGATACCGATATACTTGCCTAAATTGTCGTTCAACTGTTTGGTAGAAAAACCATCGAGGTAACGGGAAGCCATTGAAAAGCGGGCAAAGACGGTTGGCGAAAATTTACCTCCTGCCATGGCATACTCCTTACGGGCTGCACGTTGCCTGAGTTCCATCATCCGCATCGAAGGCATCGCCACCAGAGATTGCGTATAGAGTTCTTCCGTTTGTGGCAGCGGATAGGCCGAAAGAAGTTCGTAGTTGATAGTATCTTGTACGGCCAGCGTATCCTCGGCATGCAGATTCAATAGCTGCTTCAAGCGGAGCAATGCCAGACGACAACCATTCTGACGGGCCTGATAGCGGTAAATATCACCTTCGCGACGGGCTTTGACTTCCTGCAAATCAGAAACCGACTTCAATCCCAACTCGACGAAGGCCTCGGTCTGTTTGAGATAACGCTCGCTAAGGCGGCTCTGCTCTAAAGCCAGATCGAGCATCCGCTCTTCAAGCAGAAGTTTATAATAGGCATCCGTCACCTGACAGGCCAGTTCGTTACGGCGTTCTTTCAAAGCCCACTCACTCCGGTTGCGGTTCATCTTCTCAAAACGTACCCGATTGATACGGGTGAAACCCTCAAAGAGCGAAAGGGTCATGTCCAGCCCGACGGTTCCTTCATCAAAGGTATCGTTGGTATATCCGTTGGTATTCGGGTCGATGGAACGCCCGAAGTTACGTCCGGCTTCGGCCGATACACTGACACGGGGCAGGAAACTCGCCACAGAAGAGATGTAATCCATCCGGGCTTCTTTGATATCTATCCCGCTATTCCGTAAAGACGGATTCTGTTTCCATGCAATACGGATACATTCGTCGAGCGACCTCTCTGCTTGTGCAAACAAGAGAGTTGAAAAAAGAAGAAAGGTACAAAATGATATAAAATGTTTCATGTCAATCTAATATGCAAACGCTGTGCCAAAAGAAACAATCAACTTATAATCAGATAGATACAATTCAACCATATACAATAGTGTCCAATATCTGGACGCCACCGTGTACAGATATTGGACACTTGACGATTGTTTCCCACTGGAATACTTTCTGATACTTCTCCGGCATAAATTCTCAATCCGAAAACGTCTAAATATTGGACACTCTCTTGCAGGGAGTTACAAAAACAAATATCTTTACCACGAACTTAAAAAAGGAAGCGAATCAAAAGGAGATGCTATGAACACAGGAACCATTCTGATTGTAGACGATAACAAAGGAGTATTGGCCTCACTCGAACTTCTGCTCGAAAACTACTTCAGCAAGATACTGACAGCTTCGAATCCAAATCAGATCACCGCCCTGCTGACAACGCACCGCATCGATGTAGTCATCCTGGACATGAACTTCTCGGCGGGTATCAACAATGGCAACGAGGGACTTTACTGGTTGGGGCACATCCGGCAGATGGCTCCCACCCTACCCGTAGTGATGCTGACCGCTTACGGAGATGTGGAACTTGCCGTTAAAGCACTTAAAAACGGTGCAGCCGACTTCCTGCTGAAACCATGGGACAACCAGACCCTGATCGACAAGGTGACGGAAGCCTACCGTAGCCGCAAAGCTCCGGAACGTACTGCAAAAGTTGACAGGGCTGAGGGATTCGAAATGCTGGTGGGGCGTTCGCCTGCCATGTTGCAACTGATGAAAGTGGTATCGAAAGTGGCACGCACGGACGCCAACATCCTGATAACGGGAGAAAACGGAACAGGCAAAGAAATACTGGCACGGGAGATACACCGCCTCTCACCTCGTGGCGCACGTCCGATGCTGAACGTAGATATGGGGGCCATCAGCGAGTCGCTGTTCGAAAGTGAACTGTTCGGACACGAACGGGGAGCTTTCACCGATGCCCACGAAAGCCGTCCCGGAAAGTTCGAAGCGGCCAACGGCAGTTCACTGTTCATGGACGAACTGGGCAACCTCCCTCTCCCACTCCAAACCAAGCTCCTCACCGTATTGCAAAGCCGGAATGTGACTCGTCTGGGCAGTAACAAAGTGATTCCGGTCGATATCCGCCTGATTTCGGCAACGAACAAAGATATACCGGAAATGGTGAAGCAGGGCATGTTTCGCGAAGACCTGTTCTACCGCATCAACACCATTCATCTGGAACTGCCTCCCCTACGTGAACGGGGAGATGATATCCTACTCTTTATCGACTGCTTCTTACGTAAATTCACCTCTAAATATCAACGGCAGGAAATACGGATACACGAGCAGACTGTCGAAAAATTACGCAGTTATCATTGGCCGGGCAATATAAGGGAGTTGCAGCACACCATCGAAAAAGCGGTCATCTTGTGTGAAGGCAGCGTAATCCGCCCCAAAGATATCTTGGTGAAACAGACCTGGCAACCGCAGGCAACCGCCACTGTCCCCAATCTGGAAGAGGTGGAGCGGAGGGCCATCGAAACTGCCATCCTGCAAAACAACGGTAACCTGACTGCCGCAGCCGAACAATTGGGAGTGAGCCGGCAAACATTATACAATAAACTCAAACGATTCAAACTCTGACCCTAATGATATTCAGTCAACGCATCTATTTCATCATACTGTTTCACGTATTGCTGATACTGGTCACAGCAGGCACCGGACTATGGTTGGTCGTGTCACATACGGGATACATCATCGGCGGTATACTGCTGCTCTGTTCGCTGTTCCAGATCGGTGCATTGACCCGGCAGTTGAATACGTTTAACCGGAAAATCAGACTGTTCTTCGACGCCGTGCAGGATAAGGATAATATGCTCTACTTTCCGGAGGCAAATGTCGGCAAAGAGCAGGCACAGCTGAACCGCTCCCTCAACCGGCTTAACGACCTCCTTGCCCGCACCAAAGGCGAAAGTCACAAACAAGAACATTTCTATCAATCACTGCTCGAGGAGGTGCCTAGCGGCGTGCTTGCCTGGGACGACTCAGGTAGAATCATTATTGCCAACAGTGCCGCTTTCTCGCTGCTGAAATGCAACCGTCTCTATACCGAAACCCAATTGGCACAACTGCTGAATGCAACCGGTATCCGCAAGAGTCTCAGCATATCGGAGAAAAAGATGATTCTGGACGGCGAAACCATCACCATCTTGTCCATCAAAGACATCGGCGACGAATTGAGCGATAAGGAGAACGAATCATGGAGCAAACTGACGCATGTGCTGACGCATGAAATCATGAATACCATCGCACCGATCCTTTCACTCTCACAAACCTTGTCCGAACGTCCGGATATCAACGAAAAATCGGCCCGCGGACTACGGATTATACAGGCTCAGAGCGAACGGCTGATGGAGTTTACGGAGTCATTCCGGCATCTGTCCTATCTCCCCCATCCGGAAAAAAGGCGCTTCGCATTGACCGAGATGCTCCGCAATCTTGAAGAATTGCTGCAAAGCGACTTTCGGGAACGCGGCATCCGGTTCATGCTGCAATGCGTGCCGGACCCGATAGAAACAGATGGTGATCCCAATCAACTGTCACAAGTCTTTCTTAATCTGCTGAAAAATGCGATGCAGGCACTCGAGGGACAGGCGGACGGAAGAATCATTCTCCGTGTACGGCGGGCAGACCGTCTGCAGGTCGAGATAGAAGACAATGGCCCCGGCATACCGGAAGAGATACGGGAACAGATCTTCATTCCGTTCTTCACAACGAAAACGGAAGGAAGCGGAATCGGGCTCAGTCTTTGCAAACAGATCATCCGGCAACATGACGGACACTTATCCATCCGGGAAAGCCGTCCGGGACAAACTATTTTCAGTCTCGATCTGCCTTAGGAGCGAAACATTTTAATTGGTGTAATGTTATAAATAGAGAGGAATCTCTATTCTCCTTTTTATTTATTATGAAAGAAAAATATTGGAAATATTCTCTGATTATTATCATTATCGGACTGGGCATTATCTTGTTCCGGCAAATCACTCCCTTCCTCGGCGGATTACTGGGGGCACTCACTATCTACATCCTTGTACGCAAACATATGATCTATCTCGGTGCACGAATGAAACGAAGCTTCGCAGCACTGCTGATCACAGGAGAAGCCATTCTGTGCTTCCTGGTTCCCATCTCGCTGATTGTATGGATGCTGGTCAATAAATTGCAGGATATCAACCTGGATCCCCAGGCCATCATTACCCCTGTCGAAGAGTTAGCGGGAATCATTAAAGCAAAAACAGGATATGATGTGCTGGGCAGTGACACACTTTCATTCATCGTCTCCCTGCTTCCCAAGATAGGGCAGGCAGTGATGGGAGGCATCAGCAGTTTTGCCGTCAACCTGTTTGTATTGGTCTTCGTACTGTACTTCATGTTGATAGGAGGAACTAAAATGGAAGCCTACATCGACGACATCCTGCCTTTCAACGAAAAGAATACCCGGGAGGTAACCCATGAAATCAATATGATTGTCCGTTCCAATGCCATTGGCATTCCCTTGCTTGCAGTCATTCAGGGAGGGGTAGCCCTGATCGGTTATTTCATCTTCGGAGCACCGAATGCCTGGCTGATAGGAGTGCTGACCTGCTTCGCCACAATCATCCCGATGGTGGGGACAGCCTTGGTATGGTTTCCGGTAGCCGCCTATCTTGCACTGACCGGCGAGTGGGCAAACGCCATCGGACTGGCGGCTTACGGTGGAATTGTCGTCTCGCAATGTGATAACCTGATACGGTTTATCCTCCAGAAGAAAATGGCAGACACCCATCCGCTAATAACCATCTTCGGCGTAGTCATCGGATTATCCTTGTTCGGATTCATGGGAGTCATCTTCGGACCGCTTGTGCTGTCGCTGTTCTTGTTGTTTGTCGATATGTTTAAAAAAGAATATCTGGACAATAAGAAATAAGAGGGATACAAATCGACGAATCTCTGAAAAAATTATGTACTTTTGTGACATAAAAATCTTGTAAGAGTAAATGGAAGCATTCACATTCAATACAACTGAACTGATACTACTGTCGGCTACAGGTGTTCTTTTAATCATTCAACTTATCTACTATCTCGGACTGTACAACCGTATACACACCCACAACCTCGCTGTCGGAAAAGACGAAGTACACTTCGGACGGGAACTGCCTCCCCTATCTGTGGTGATCTGTGCACGAAACGAATCGGAAAACCTACGCCGCAACCTGCCCACGATCTTGAAACAGGATTATCCGGACTTTGAAGTAATCGTCATTAATGATGGCTCCACAGACGAAAGCGAAGACTTGCTATCGGCATTGGAGGAAGAATATCCCAACCTGTATCACAGTTTTACTCCGGACAGTGCCCGGTACATCAGCCGGAAAAAACTGGCATTGACACTGGGAATCAAAGCCAGCAAACACGACTGGCTGGTATTCACAGAAGCCGATTGTGCTCCGGTCAGCAACCAATGGCTCCGGCGAATGGCGCGTAATTTCACATCGAGTACAGACATCGTACTGGGATATAGCGGCTACGAACGAGGAAAAGGCTGGCTGCACAAGCGGGCATCTTTCGACTCGCTTTTCACCTCGCTCCGCTATCTGGGATTTGCCCTGGCAGGTAAACCGTATATGGGTATCGGACGCAATCTGGCCTACCGGAAGGAGTTGTTCTTCAAAGTCAAGGGATTCTCTACCCATCTGAATATGCAGCGCGGAGAAGACGATCTGTTCATCAACCAGGTTGCCAATGAAAACAACACCCGGGTAGAGACCTCACCGGATGCCGTGATACGGATGCAACCCGTGGAACGCTATAAGGACTGGAAAGAAGAAAAGGTGAGCTACATGGCAACTTCCCGGTTCTATAAAGGCTCGCAACGCTGGCTCCTGGGATTGGAAACCGGTACGCGACTGCTGTTTTATGCCGCTTGCCTGGTGGGGATTGTATTCGGTATCCTCAGCTTCCACTGGTTGGTTGTCGGGTTATCCCTGTTACTGTGGTTCGTCCGCTATTCGGTACAAGCCTACGTCATCAACAAAACAGCCGGTGAGATGGGTGACAACCGTTCTTACTACTTTACGCTGCCGGTTTTTGACATAATCCGTCCGTTACAGACCTTGAAGTTGAAGCTTTACCGCCTCTATCGCGGAAAAGGTGATTTCATGCGCAGATAACCCCATTACTCGTATCGCATGGAGTCGGCCGGATTAATTTTGGTTATCAGGTAAGAAGGTCCGACCAACATCAGTACAGAAGTCAATAAGGTGCCGGCATTGATCAGGAGGAAAAGCCAGATATTCATAGAGACCGGCACCATACTTACATAGTAGGTTTCGGGGTCGAGCTTGAACAGTCCGAACTGTGACTGCAAAATACAGAAAACGATACCGATTGCATTGCCCCACAACATCCCCTTGCCAATCAGGAAGACAGAAAACCACAGGAATACTTTACGGATAGTGAAATCATTTGCTCCCAATGCCTTCAAGATGCCGATCATCTGTGTACGTTCAAGGATGATGATCAGTAACCCGGAAATCATGGTGAAACCGGCTACGCCGACCATCAGAATCAGAATCACCCATACATTCAGGTCGAGCAGATCGAGCCAGGCAAATATCTGGGGATTCATCTGCTCTATGCTTTGAACATAATAAGTACCTCCGTAGATATCTTGCTTATTATCCGTATCGGTAGCAATCCGATAGGTGATATCTTCCAGCTTATCATAATCACGCACCTGCAATTCCGCCCCGCTCACCTGACCGGGAGCCCAGTTATTCAAACGGTTCACCAGATACAGATCGGTCAGCAGAAAGAGATTATCATATTCGGAAAAGTTTGTCTGATAGATGCCTTTCACCGTCAGCCGGCGGGCACGCACGTCTTTCTGAATGAAGTAGGTATAGATTTTATCTCCCAACTTCAATTTCAGCCTGTCGGCTATTGCTTTCGATATCACTACCTGGTTGGTAGAGGCCGTATCACTGAAAGCCGGGATCTCTCCTTCTATCAGATGATCACGGAAAAAGGCGGGATCAAACTCCGGGCCGACTCCCTTGAGCACCATCCCCTGAAAAGCATCGTCTGTCTTAATCATTCCCGGCTTCGTGGAGTACCGCTGCACATGCTTTACCTCGGGAAGGGCAGAAAGTGCGACCATCATACTGTCATTCACCACAACCGGGTGGGTCTCGTAAGAACCTACCGCATCGAAATTACTGATCTGGATATGCGAACCGAATCCGATTACTTTATTGCGTACTTCACTCTTGAATCCAATCACAACGGATACGGCAATGATCATCACCGCCAGACCGATGGCAATACCAATCATGGCAATCACAACGGCAGGACGGGAAACTTGTTTTCCACCATCCGTATCACGATAAATCCGACGGGCAAGAAAATAAGAAAGCCTCAATTTCCCCTTCGCTCCGGAAGAGGAAACTGAATTGCTTTGATTATGTGGATGAGTGAACGACATGTACAGGTATTATTCTGTTCTTCCCGGATAAGCCTCCAATGCCTTTTGCAAAACAAAGAGTGCACGGGTCAAGTCCTCTTTCTTGAGCACATAGGCAATGCGGACTTCATTTTTTCCGGAACCCGGAGTAGTATAAAAACCGGAAGCAGGAGCCATAAACACAGTCTGCCCTTCGTACTCGAACTCAGACAGACACCATGCACAAAACTTATCCGAATCATCGACCGGTAGTTTGGCTACTGTATAGAAAGCACCCATAGGAATAGGAGAATACACACCCGGTATACGGTTCAGTCCGTCAATCAGGCATTTACGGCGCTCTACGTATTCATCATAGGTTTCACGCGAGTATTCTTCGGGAGCATCTAACGAGGCTTCAGCAGCAATCTGCCCGATCAAAGGGGGACTCAGACGTGCCTGACAGAACTTCATTACAGCATCACGCACCTCTTTGTTCTTCGTGATCAGGGCACCGATACGGATACCACATTCGGAATAACGCTTGGATACGGAGTCTATCAGCACTACATTATTTTCAATTCCTTCCAGATGGCAGGCCGAAATATAAGGTGAACCGGTATAGATAAACTCACGGTAGACTTCGTCGGAGAAAAGGAAAAGATCGTATTTCTTCACCAGATCACGAATCTGGTTCATCTCACGGCGGGTATACAGGTAACCGGTCGGATTGTTCGGATTACAAATCAAGATCCCCTTGGTACGCTCGTTAATCAGTTCTTCGAACTTCTCTACTTTCGGAAGTGAAAACCCTTCTTCGATTGTCGTGGCAATGGTACGTATCTTAGCTCCCGCCGAAATGGCAAAAGCCATATAGTTGGCGTATGCCGGCTCGGGAACTATGATTTCATCTCCCGGATTGAGGCACGACATGAATGAGAAAAGCACCGCTTCGGAGCCACCGGTAGTAATGATAATATCATCTGCCGTCAGGTTGATATTGAACTTCTCGTAATATCCTACTAATTTCTCGCGATAGCTACGATAACCGGCACTTGGACTATACTCCAATACCTTCCGGTCAATATTGCGTATCGCGTCAATCGCGGCCTGAGGAGTGGGCAGATCAGGCTGTC
>OIGU01000860.1_pt1 | contig 8752 bp, 7 predicted proteins | sample 1582391 | NCBI WGS metagenome assembly OIGU01 (sample SAMN02674887, study PRJEB24791) | human gut metagenome, SKBSTL062 | isolation source: stool | host: Homo sapiens | place: USA
TCTGCAATTCGGCGGTCTGCGCCCGGATGTCGGTGGTGTCGATGTGGACAACATAACCATCTATCGCCATCTTTCGCAGATAGGCAGCCATATTCCGGGTTGGTATCAATTTCATTTTTTCTCGAATCAACCTCCGTTCTTCTTCCGTCACATAAAATTTGACCTGCACGGTTCGCTTTCTGCCCTCCATACGTTTTTACTCTCCTTTCCATTTTGAGGGTTTGGGACACTTCCCAACAAGCTGTTTTGCAGGGCAAAATACGGAAGTGGGTACACACTTCCTATGCTTGCTCTGTAAGTTCTCCCCTAAACCGTCCCCTCTACTAATACTACAATTCAAACCCTGTCTTTTGGCTACATCTTGACTGTGATGCAAAAATAAAGTATCATAATTAGCACAGACTAACCAAAATGGGAGGTGAACCTCATCCTATGACGCATGGAAGTCACTATCTTGGTAAGCTATACAACGACCTGATAGCCAATTCGCCCCAAACAATTTCAATAGATATTCCGTCTGATATGGGGAAAGGACGAATTGCACAAACCCAAATCAAGCACGGCATCATCTTTTCGGATTGGCAAATGTGTTACCAGTCGGATATGAATGTACAGGGAACCGTCAGTAAAGATTATATGCAGATTATCTTCTGCCTGAATGATGCAATCTCTTGGGGCATCATGGATGAAAAGCGTTCCATTACGATTCAAAAAAATGAATCCTGCATCTATGCGGGACATGGTGGAACCGAATATGCCTGCTATAAAAAGGATAGCAATTTTTCATTTAAGAGTATAAAAATTCCGATTGCCTATTTCTCGCAGCTGCTCACAGATTATTTTGATGGGCAGGAAGCAACGGCTTACGAAAAGAAACTTCTTGATGGCATTTCAAAAGTTCCTGTGACCCCCATCATGGAACAAATTCTAGCGGAAACAAGCCAATTTACACAATACCGTGGAGGATTGGGTTACTTATATCTTGACGGAAAACTTCTGGAGCTATTGTCTATTTATTTAGGCGAAGTCCTTGAATTGGATATTCTAATGGGAAAAAATGTTTCCATGTCCAGAACGGAACGGACTGCCATTATGGAAGCTAAACGGATTATAGACAGTCAGCTTGCGTTTGCCCCATCCTGTGAAGAACTTTCCCATCTGGTGCATTTAAGCACAACAAAATTGACACGCGGTTTTTCATCATTTTATGGTATGCCTATTCATCAATACATAATTGAACAGCGTTTGACACAGGCAGCACAGCTGCTATTGGAGGGGGACCGAAATGTAAGCGAGATTGCAGCAATCGTTGGCTACGGAAAGCCCAGCAATCTTGCCGCCGCTTTCAAAAAGCGATATGGTGTGGCACCAAAGAACTACCGTGAAAGCCGATTTGATACCCATAAAAAGTAGCTTCTGACTGTTTTTGGGTCAAAACGGGTAGGTTTTGGGTTGGATTTGATAATCTAAATTGGTACAATTTGCGATGTGGTTAGTTTCAAATAACCACATCGCATTTTTTATTTTCCGATAAAAGCGAGGAGGCATAAAAATGAAACAAAAGTTGAATGCGAAAGACTTTATTCTCATTGGCATCCTGACAGCGCTCATGTGGATTATCTGCATGATTATCAGCACTATTATGAGCGTGGCTGGCCCAGTGACCAACGTGTTTTATCCGTCCGTTGTGGCTATTCCGAATGGCATCGTTATGATGCTTCTGCTGGCCAAAGTTCCGAAGAAAGGCGTGTTTACCATTTGTGCCGCAATTCAGGCTATCCTGTTCCTGCTGGTAGGTGCTTTCTGGTTCATTCCCATCGGCTTGGTAATTGGCGGTGTCATCTGCGATTTTCTGATCATGGGCCGAAATGAAATCACAATGAAGTCCATGATGGCGGCCTATGCGCTGTTCAGTGCTATTTTTGCTTTTAGTGCTATCTGCCCCATCAAATTTCTTCAAAGTGCGTTTGTTGGCGCAATGGAGAAAAACAATATTGCCCCGGAGTACATTCAGGGAATGCTCAATATCACTTCTGTTCCCATGCTGGTAGTCATTGTTGCTGCTGGACTGGTGGGCGGCCTGATTGGCGGATTTATCGGCCAGAAAGCATTGAAAAAGCATTTCATCAAGGCTGGACTCGTTTCTGTAAAATAACAAGAACAGCCCCCTGAAAATCCATCATACAAACGCAGGCAAACGGGCTGCCTGATTTCAGAGCGCGGGGCTGGAAGTAGTCCCGCGCTCTGCTGTTGATAAGGAGGCATCAGAATGGATGAAACACAAATCAAACAAATTATTGAGCGACAGCCCCTTCATGGAACTGCGCTTCTGGACCCGCGCTGCAAAATTCTTCTCTTAGTCTGTATCGGTTTTGTCAGTTATTTTCTGGCCGGAGAAGTGGTCAGCCTTGCGCTCATGCTGGTTTATGGGCTGTTCATTGCCTTAGGTAATGGCGGAAAATGGGCCGCAAAAATGATAATAACTTATATCGTTGTGGCTTATCTTAATGCCTTGCTCCGCTATGTGCAAGTTCCAGTTTTGAGCGTGATTATGAGCGTATTTGGCGTGACCGTTCTGAAACTGATTCCCATTGTAATGATGGGGCTCTGGATATTGCGGACCACTTATATGGATGACTTGATGGTAGCCCTCCAAAGAATGCGGCTGCCGCAGGCAGTTACGATTCCGCTTGTGGTCATGTTCCGTTATATTCCTACCCTACGGATTGAATATCGGCAAATCCGAAGCACAATGGATATTCGCGGTATCAGCGATACAGTGTGGAAGCGGGTATGTCACCCATTAGCAACCATAGAGTACATTTTGATACCGTTGCTGATGCGCTGCTTGAAAGTTACCGATGAACTGGCGGCCTCCGGCACAACGCGTGGTCTGGAATTGGAATGTAAGCGGTATGCACTGCGCCCGATTCGTTTTGCATGGCCGGAAATTGTGGTATCACTGCTTGGTATCCTCTTTTTGGTCGGACTGCTTTTTATTGACCAGACCCAAATCGGCAAAATCATTTTGTGGAGGGTATGACGATGATCTCATTCCAGAATTTCAGCTTTCGTTATGAAGAAAGCAAAAATTTTACCCTCCGCGGCATTGACATGACTGTACGGACCGGCGAGTTTATTCTTCTGACCGGGCGAAGTGGCTGCGGCAAGACAACGTTGATTCGTTCCCTCAATGGACTTATTCCACATTTTTACCCCGGTGAAATTAAAGGCGATCTGCTTATGGATGGACATTCGCTTTTGGAAATGAAGCCCTCCGAACTGGCCGGACAGGTAGGAACTGTCTTTCAAGACCCACGCTCACAGTTTTTTATGACCGATACCACACGAGAATTGGCGTTCGGCTGTGAAAATCTCGGACTGGCCCGTGAGGAAACCATTGACCGGATTGCACGAGCAGTCAAAGAATTGGAGTTGGTCGAATACCTGAATCGAAGTATTTTTGCGTTATCCAGCGGAGAAAAACAGCAGATTGCGATTGGCTCTGTTTATGCGCTTGCCCCAAAGGTCTACATCTTTGATGAACCATCGGCCAATCTGGACTATGCCGCCACCAAACGGCTTGCTGAAATCATGGAAAAGCTCAAGAGTGCCGGCTATACCATTTTTGTAGTAGAACACCGCTTTTACTATCTGCGAGATTTGATTGACAGAGCTTTTCTGATACAGAATGGAAAAATTGAGCATGAGTTCACAAGGGAACAGTTTTGCTCTTTGCCCGAAGAAACACGAATTTCTTATGGTCTGCGGACCGCATACCCGGAACGTGATGCAGAGCATTATCAGGAAAAGTCGCATTCTCAAAATACAACGCACTTACTAGAAGTCCACGATTTAGGCTTTGCCTACAAGAAAGGACCGGATGTATTCCGAAATGTCAGCTTTGAAGCTCATTCAGGGGACGTGATAGGCATTTTAGGCCATAATGGTGCCGGAAAAACAACGCTCCTGTCTATTCTGACTGGCCTGTTGAAACAGCGGCATGGAGAAGTTCGTCTTGATGGAAAAAAGCTCACACCCCGGCAGCGGCGGTCACTTTCCTATCTTGTTATGCAGGATACAGACTATCAACTCTTTGCCAGCAGCGTGGAAGAAGAGCTTTCCCTTGGAATGCAGGAAGATTGCAAAGAAAAAATAGATGCAGTATTGAACGCATTGGAACTGTCGGACTATCGGGAAAGACACCCAGCGTCGCTTTCAGGCGGTCAAAAACAACGGGTTACCATTGGAGTGGCAATCGTAAAGGACAGCCCCGTAATCTACTTCGACGAGCCCACCAGCGGCTTGGATTATGATTCTATGGTGCGTGTCAGCAAGCTGATTGAACAACTTTCCGATTCCGGGGTAATCGTGTTCGTGGTTTCTCATGATTTTGAATTTATTGTCCGTACCTGCACAGAGGTTGTGCAGCTGGATGATGATGGAACAATTCAAAATCAGCAGTTATCACCAACGGTTTTGAAATCTCTTTCTGAAAAATATTTCACATGATAGGAGGTTGGACTTATGTTCCAAAAAGTATTTGAATATGCCGGACCTCATAAAAAAGGCCTCTATGCTGCAACAGCCATCGTGCTGGTCAGTGTTCTGCTGGGTGTTTTTCCCTTTGTGCTGGCATATCAGGTAATTGCACCGCTGGTCATGGGGGAGGCAATCACTGCTTCCTTTATCATCCAGCATGTCATACTGGTCTTGGTATGTCTGGTGCTGCAAGCTCTTTTCTATGGCTGGGGCCTGAATCTCTCTCATAAAGCAGCTTATGACACGCTGCTCCGCCTGCGGACGGCTCTGCAAAAACGGTTTGAAAAACTGCCGCTGGGTGTTATTCAGGACAAAGGCACTGGCACCGTGAAAAAGCTGTTCGTGGACGATGTAGACAGTCTGGAAGTTCTGCTGGCACACTCTATGCCGGAGGGCATCGCCAACCTGATGGTTCCCATTGCAGTTTATGTGGCAATGTTCTTTGTAGACTGGAAGCTGGCACTGTTATCTTTGGCATCCATTCCGCTTAGCTTAGTTGCCATGATGACGATGTATTCCGTTGGTATGAAGAAAATGGGACCTTACTATATGGCCGGGCAAAAGATGAACAATACCATTATTGAGTACATCAACGGTATGGAAGTCGTCAAGGTTTTCAATAAAGACGCAGATTCTTACGAACGGTTCCGCAAAGATATATCAGATTATCGGAACTATACACTGGCATGGTATAGGGCGGCATGGCCGTGGATGGCGATTTACAGCAGCCTGCTTCCTTGTACCATCATCCTGACCCTGCCTGTGGGTGCATGGTTTGTCCTCTGCGGCTGGTCGGCTCTGCCCAATTTGATTTTGGTGCTGTGTCTTTCTTTGAGTATCGGTATGCCGCTGCTGAAATCTCTTGGCTTTCTGCCAACCATGCCCCAGCTCAACTATAAAATCTCCGCATTGGAGCAGGTGTTGAATGCGCCGGAACTTCAGCAGACGAATGATAGATTCCATGGAATAGATGACACCATTACTTACGACCATGTTTCTTTCGCTTACCAGACAACACAGCCCAGCCCGGATGGAAAGCCCGCGGTGGTTGAGGATGAAGTTCTCCATGATATTTCCTTTACGGCAAAGGCTGGACAAAAAACTGCTCTTGTCGGTGAATCTGGCTCAGGCAAGAGTACCTTGGCAAAACTGCTGATTCACTATTATGACCCGCAAAAGGGCAGCATTTCCATCGGCGGACAGAAACTTTGCGATATGAGCCTTGAAGCATTGAACAGTCGTATCTCCTATGTGGCGCAGGATCAGTATTTGTTTAATACTTCTCTGCTGGAAAACATCCGGCTCGGTCGGTTGACTGCAACGGATGAAGAAGTAATAGAGGCCGCAAAGAAAGCTCAGTGCATGGAGTTCATTGAAAAACTTCCGCAGGGCATTCACTCCATGGCAGGCGATGCCGGAAAAATGCTCTCCGGCGGTCAGCGTCAGCGTATTTCTCTGGCGCGAGCAATCTTAAAGGATGCCCCCATTGTGGTTCTTGATGAAGCAACAGCCTATGCTGACCCCGAAAATGAAGAAAAGATGGAAGCAGCCATTGCAGAACTTGTAAAAGGCAAGACCCTCGTGGTGATTGCTCACAAACTGCCCGCCATTATGAATGCCGATCAAATTTGTGTCATCGACCACGGAAAATTGGTAGCAGCGGGTAAGCATCAGGATTTGATTCGCTCCTGCCCTGAATATCAGAAATTGTGGAAAGCCGCACAGGACAGTGCCGAATGGAAAGTACACACTGCAAAGGAGGGAGCCTAAATGTTTGCGATGTTTTCAAGAATTTTGAAACTCTCCGGCCGTTATAAAGGCCGTATTCAAGGTGCATTCGTTTGTGCGTTTTTGGAATCCATTTTGTCAAAAATGCCAATTGTTCTTGCCTTTGTAGTTTTAAGCCGCTTTGCAGCTGACACACTGACCAGCCAGACTTGCCTTTATATCGGCCTTGGACTTGCCGCAGCAGTGTTGGTGCAAATGCTTGTTCATTACCTCAGCGACAGCCTGCAAAGTGCCGCAGGATATTTGATGTTTGCGGATAAACGCATGGAACTGGGCAGCCATCTGCGGAAACTTCCGATGGGCTATTTTACTTCCGGCAACATTGGCAAAATCAGCTCTGTTCTTAGCACGGATATGGTATTCATTGAAGAAGTCGCTATGAGTACGCTGGGCAACATGATGGGCTATCTGCTGTCCTCCTTGATTCTGCTGGTATTCATGTTTTATTTGAACGTACAGCTTGGTTTGATTGCTGCCGCCGTCACGGTTCTGGCATGGCTGGTGTCAAAAGGAATGAACAAGGTTTCCCTGCGGGAAGCCGCAGAGCGGCAGGAGCAGAGCGAACGGCTGACCGATGCGGTGCTATCCTTTGTGGAGGGCATTGGCGTCATCAAGAGCTACAACCTGCTGGGCGAAAAATCAGAAGAACTGACTGACAATTTCCAGCGTTCCAGAAACACCTCCCTTGCTTTTGAGCAGAAAATGACACCATGGACAATGAGTCTGAATATCCTTTACGGCATTGGTATTGCGGCGATTTTCGGCTTGTCGATTGTATTGGAACAGCGCGGCGCACTTCCGCTGGCCTATGTGCTTGGTGTTCTGCTGTTTGTGTTTGACCTCTTTGGACCGCTGAAAGCTCTTTATGGGGAAGCATCTCGCCTTACCGTTATGAATGCAGCTCTTGACCGCATTGAAGCAGTCCTAAATGAGCCTGAACTTCCCGACACGGGCAAGCAGCATCTTCCTGCACAGGCACAGCCGGGACAGCCAGAAGTTCAGTTTAACGATGTTGTATTTGCTTATCAGGACAAAGAAGTTCTGCATCATATCAGCTTTGCCATGAAGAAAGATTCTATGACTGCTTTAGTCGGACCTTCTGGCAGCGGAAAGTCTACTATTGCCAATTTGCTGGCTCGGCTTTGGGATGTAAAATCTGGCAGCATAATAATAAGAGGTATGGACATTCGGAACGTGCCTTTGGCAGAGCTGATGGAGCAGATCAGCATGGTATTCCAGCGAGTGTACTTATTCCAAGATACCATTTACAACAATATCAGCATAGGCAAACCGGACGCCACAGAGGAAGAAGTCTATGCAGCTGCTAAGAAGGCCCGCTGCTATGATTTCATCATGGCGTTGCCTGATGGATTCCAGACCGTAGTTGGTGAAGGCGGTGCTACACTCTCCGGCGGTGAAAAGCAGCGCATCTCGATTGCACGCTGCATTTTGAAAGATGCCCCTATCATCATTTTGGATGAAGCTACCGCAAGCGTAGATACTGATAACGAAAGCTATATTCAGGAGGCCATCTCGGAACTGGTAAAGGGCAAGACACTTCTCGTAATCGCCCACCGTCTGAATACCATCCAGAATGCCGATCAGATTTTGGTCATTGACAACGGCCAGATTGCACAGCAGAGCACGCACGAAGAACTTTTGAAGCAGCCCGGCATTTATCAGGAGTTTGTCAACATCCGAAAGAATGCGGCTGGATGGAGCCTTGCTTAACAAAATTCAGCGTATGCGATGCGGAGGTTCCATTGTGCGTATATCATAATCCGTCCGCATAGAAACAAATAGGTAAAAAATAACGCGGCCGGGATTGATATATCCGGCCGCGTTATTCGTCTTTTTGAAATGCTTCCGCCTGTTTGCAAAGCGCAATATATTTTTCAATTTCCGCCTCACTTTTCCCGGCAAAGAAGTCTACAACTGTTTTTGAAACCGTCTGATTTACCATGTCTGGAAAAATGGCAGCATCCACGCTGATATTTAACTCTTTGGCGACAAGAGCCACCGTTTCAAATTTGGGGTTACTCTGGCAGGTTTCCAAATCTATGATTGTACGGGCGTTCATATTGAGCCGTTCAGCCAATTTTCTCTGTGTCAAATGCTGTCGCTTGCGTTCTGACCGCACTTTCCATGCAAACAAGTCAAGAGGATTGTTCACTATACATCACCTCTACCTCATTGTAGGGTGTGCTATCGCTCATATAAATAGCCATGCAACTCACATTATGTGAGTTATAGCTCATAATTTGAAGCAAAGAGCTATATGGATAAGAGTATCAAAATAAAGGAGTTCAAAATAAAATGGGGCTTACCGCCCACTCGAAAAGCCCTAACACCAATTAAAAAAATATTCAAATAACGTAGGGGCGAGCCATACTCATAGAAGTGAGTTGTGGCTCGCCTTTTA
>OIGU01000878.1_pt1 | contig 8587 bp, 7 predicted proteins | sample 1582391 | NCBI WGS metagenome assembly OIGU01 (sample SAMN02674887, study PRJEB24791) | human gut metagenome, SKBSTL062 | isolation source: stool | host: Homo sapiens | place: USA
TAATAATGGTTCCGCCGATAGCACTCGCCTGCTTGGGATCTACCTTAAAAAACACAAGCTGCTTGAAATCGTACATAAACTTCAAAGGAGATTCAATGATTCCCACTTCCGAGGGAGATTTGCCACGCAGCACATCGGCGGCCGTCCGCCCTACTTCATGCGCCGAAGCATACGAATCGGCATCATACGCGCCAAAGGCACCATTAGTCAACGCAAGGTTCTCGCACGAAAAGAAAGGCGCTTTTGAGTTACGACCGATAAAGGACATAAAAGACGACCACTTAGGAGCGATGATCAATGTCTTATGTGTATTGCGGGGATAGCAGGTAGAAGCAATAATTTTATTGGTTGTATCGGTCTGCGAATTATAAAAGGTCACCGTATATTCCGGATGCTCCTCCACAAAACCTTCCCATTCGTTCATAAAATCATCTTTCCCTTTCGAACTCAGCAGGCTATTGTCGGAGATACAGACCACCTCCGTCCGGGTAGGGAAAAGGCGACTCGCCTGCCTCAGTAATTCTCCGAAATCGGGATTCGCCGTATATCCACACACATTGGGTAACGAATCAATCAGGCTGCCTTCCGGATATTTTATATTAAAAAAGACAACGGGCAACTGCAAGGCTAACGAGTCTCCGCATGTCAGCAAAGTATGAAAAGCCTCATCACTGACGGTAACAATCAAGTCTGTTCCCCTTTCACGGGCCCGTTCGCAAAAACGACGCATAATCAGCTTTTCGGATTGATAAGTCCAGAAATTGGCATCCAGAAATTCGGTTGTAATATTCACTTTCAATCCCGATTCACCGAAACCGTCTTTCAACCCCCGAACCAAGTCATTATGCCAAGGTGTCTCCGGAGCATACGACTGAACGAAGAGAACATTATAAATACGTTCCGCAGCAGTGGAAAATCCCGGGAGTAATAAGAAGACAGATATAAGAAATATAGTATATAATCGTTTGTTCATAGCAAAAATCTGCGTTGTATCAGGATTGTGAACGCAAATATACGTTATAATCTTGAAAACAACGCAGATAGATGATAAAATATTGCGATAAGCTTTTATTCTTCGTGCAATGCCTCCGCCGGCTGGATTTTCATAGACTGACGGGCCGGGAACCAGATACCTGCCAAGATCATCAGTGCCATCAACAGTAACGTGATGCCTTCGCACAACATAAAGCGACCGACAGAAAAAGTAGAAAAGTACCACGAAGGTGTCAGTTCACTCTTTGCGATATAGAAATCGACACCAATAGCCAACGGAGTAACCAGAAGAAGCATCAGCCAACCTTCGCTCAGCAAACGAAAGAATACGCTTTGCTTACTCCCTCCTACTGCCATCATCAGCGCCATCTCACCTTTACGCTGCTGGGTGCGGAACCAGAATGTTCCCAATAGCCCCAGAAAAATATTGAGCAGCAAAAAGCCCATACCTACCAGATAGTTACGTAAAGTATTCACATCGTCCAACTGGAACGTATGCCGTATGTCCCGGAATGAACTTACCTTAGTCAGAAAAAGATTGCCCACCCGATACTGGGAGGGGGCATCCTTCATCAATTGTTCGGCAAAGGCGGCAGATTCGTTTTTGTTCGTACGCAAACAGATTTCATTGCCCGAAGCCAACCGATTCTCCGGTAACAAGATGACTGCGGACCGGCTATAAGCACCGGAGGAAAAATCATCATAACGGACCACTTGGAGCGCTGCCACCAATTTGGATAAATGGGCAGTATCCTGATCCAGACAAAACTCTTTGCCTACATAGTCTTTCAGATCAATCTTATAACGTGACTCGAACACATTACGCGATACCATAAAAGTACCCTCCTTCAACAGAGCAGCTAATTGTTCCGGAGTTTCTCCGTTAGCTCCCTGATAACGGAAAACACGGAAGAAGTCGGGCGTCACCCAACGACGGATGTTGTACTTGCTCTCCATGGTATCCAGGCGTACGTCCATCCCACTGTTACTTCCGTTGTACGGGAAAGAATTTTGCGACATACTCACCGCCTCGACTCCGGGACGACGACGAAGGCGATCCAGTAACTCACGCATATCTGCATGTGCTTCCTCATCCGTACGGTTGGCTATGTAGTCGGGACTTTTCTCTGTCAGGTAATCGAACTCCACCCGATAGGTATTCTCAATATCGAACCCGCGAGGTTCAAAATAGGTATAAAGGGTGACAAACATATAATCGACTACATACCAAAGCACAATGCTTACCAGCAGCAGTTCTATGAACAGCCAGGAGTTAGAGCGCCGTTCGTTTACTATTTGTTTCAACAGTTTCTTATTCATCGTTTGTGTAGTGTTTAGTTAAGCTTTCCGCTAAGAGCATTTATAATAGACATCCGCGATGCCCTCCAGGCCGGCCATCCACTACTCAGCAGATTCAGTGCCAAACAGAAAAGTAATGCATAAATAAAAGTAGAAAATTTAAAAAGCATTTTCCACTCGATAACCGGAGCCGTGTTAAGGTACATCAATCTGCTATCGGCAAAAAGCGTACCTCCCCAACAATAAGATATGATCAGACAGAACAACAGTCCGACCACTCCGGCCATCAAAGTCAGTACCAGATTCTCGGCAACAATTTGCCCCATCACTCCCCCACGGGTAGCTCCGAACGAACGCCGTACACCGATCTCGGCAACGCGTTGTCTCAAACGGCTATGGGTCATCGAGCTCAGATTGATGGCAGGTACCAGTAACAGAATCAAAAATATAATGACTTGCTGACGAAAATAGGCTGCCATATCCGGCTGCACATTTGCCCACTTATGCTGCGACATCGTCAGTTGGTCATCCGGCTGCCCACGGTAGAAAACAAAATAATCACCTAACCCGGCGTTATAAGCCAAGCGGCGACGTTCGCACTCTGCACGGATAGCTTCGAAGTCGGAAGAACTGCGGGCCAGGATCACCACTCGCATCACTCCCATAATCCCGTCGCACCAGGTATTGTCTCCTCCCGTAATATGGGTCGATGAATATGGAACCCAAATCTGTGCATAGGCTGTCGAAGCCATTGAAGACACATCTTTCACCACTCCGCTTATCCGGTAGACCGCATCATTCACCAAGATCTCCTTGCCGGACACCTGATGGGACGTACCGAAAAGAAGACGTGCGACACTCTCTGTTATAACAGCTACCGGAAGCCCGGATTTTACTTCCGCATCCGAATAAGGCTTACCGTCTATAAACGAAAAGTCGAATATCCTCCAGAAAGCTCCGTCGGTCTCGAGGGCATCGATCCCCGTACGTACACCACGGGGCAAAGCTACCTGCATAGTTTCGGGTATCGTATAGATACTGACTTCCTCGGCCGTCGTTAATCCTTCAAAACATCCTTTTGCTGTCTGCAGCCCCATCGGACCGTTACTCGATCCGTCATCACTCCAGTTTTTGTTGCTCGTGCTCATCTGTTTGACATGCAATAGCCGGTTACGGTTGCTCTCCGGAGCAAAAGGGGTGGTTTTTATTTGCTGTTGCATGACCACTACCATAATCAGGCAAATGGTCAAAGCAGTGCCCAACACACTAATCGTAGTCAGCAAGGGCTGCTGTCTGAGTTGTGCAAGGGCCTGCTTGAAATATTGTTTAATCATTTTGTGCTTGTTACTATTTTCCTATTTTCAGTCCACCGGTATTGACACCGCCAACCCCGTTTCTTGATATTTTTGCGGTACCGGCTTTACCATTCAGGGTCATGCTTCCCACTCCATTGGCTTGGGCTTCCAATGCGTCACAATCAACCTTGACATTTACACAGCCCACTCCATCCAGTTTCACCGTGAAATCCTTACACTTCAAATTGTCGATATTAACATCTCCCACTCCTGAAAGGATCAGGTCGAAGCGCCTTGACCGAAGTGGTTCCCGGCAATTAAAGCTACCCACGCCTTGCAACTTCACATTGTCCAGATTGGGAGCCGTAATATACAATTTTATGTGTTTGGAATTATTGTTGTTTTTTTGATATCCGATCACTAAAACACCATTTTTCACAACTGTAGTAGTTTTGGATACGTATTCTTGCGGCCCCTCTATCCGGACGGAACAACGGTCGGACTGAGTGAAAAAAATATCTCCGACAGCCTCCAGCCGGATCATGGAGAAATCGGCAACTTTACGGTTACCGACAGCCAAGGTTTTATCTTCAGTAGTTTTACCACATTGGCAATCGGCACTGCATTGAGCTTGCACCGTATAACCGATGGCTCCCAGGAAAAGAGCCAAAGCTACGAGTATAATTTTTGCTTTCATTGTACTTTGTATTATTTATTGCACTTGACGTCCGTCGAAGAAGCGGATGGTGCGAGAGGTTTGTTTGGCCTGTTCTTCATTGTGAGTAACCATTACGATGGTACGTCCGTCTTCCTTATTCAGGCGATGAAGCAGTTCCATTACTTCGGCACCCATCTTAGAATCCAGGTTACCGGTAGGTTCGTCGGCAAGGATAATCTCGGGGTTACCGATGATGGCACGGGCAATGGCAACACGCTGGCACTGACCACCGGAAAGCTGTGTCGGGAAATGACGCATACGATGGCTCAAACCCACCTTCTCGAGAACCTCCTGCGCCAACTTTCTACGCTCGGACGAACTGACACGACGGTAGAGTAACGGAAGCTCCACATTATCCAGTACGTTGAGTGAGTTGATCAGGTGGAAAGACTGGAAAACGAAACCCAGTGTCTTATTACGGAAAGCAGCCAATTCTTTGTCTTTCATGCCTTCTGTATGTGTACCGTTTATTTCGATCGTACCCGTCGTAGGAGCATCCAGCAATCCCATGATGTTCAACAAAGTAGATTTACCACAACCCGAAGGGCCCATGATACTCAGAAACTCACCACGGTCGACTGTCAGATTCACGTTTTCGAGCGCTACTGTTTCAATCTCGTTTGTACGATAGATTTTAGAAAGAGAAGTTAATGTAATCATCACTTATAGTTTTAAATATTTTTTTTATTAGATTCTTGTTCAAATGATATGCCAAAAAATTAATTCCTTTAAATACAACCGCTTATGTTCCAAACAAGGTGTCCGATAATGAACACTCTGCCCGTAAATGAACTCGGAAGTGTCCCTCAACAGACATGCTTATTCTTCGTGCAGTGCTTCTGCAGGCTGAATGCGCATGACCTGACGGGCAGGTATACAAATCCCGATGACGATCATGACAACTATCGACACAAACGTCATAGCCTGCACAATCAGGAAACGGGTGACGGTAACAACCGGCATCGTATCGGTCAGCAAATCCATAAAGGCAAGATTCAGACTTATGACAGCAGCCGGCACCGTGGCCAGTATTAATAATAAAACCCCTTCACCGATCAGCAAACTTCTGAGGTTCGCACGGGTAGATCCCAAAGCCAGCCGAAGTCCCATCTCCGAACGCCGTTGCTGTGTCCGTATCCAAAATGTACCGATCACTCCCATCAGAATGTTCAGCAAGAAGAAGCCTAAAGCGGCAATCCGGGTTTTCACATCATTTATCTTCCCGTTGCTGCGGTAATAGTTCTCACGAAGATCGTCAAAAGAGGTAATATCCAGAAGATAAAAATTACCGACCCGAAGCTGTACCTTCATATCTTTACGGAAACGGGACGGAAAGTCCACACCATCCGCATCCGGACGGACACGCACACAAAACTCCGCATTATTCCCCCTCCACCCTAACAAAGCAGCCTCCGAATGACATTCGATATAAGTAGGGTAAAGCGGATAAAAATCATCAAAGCGGATGGTATTGCATATACCGCGAATGGTATGTGTCGGTTCTGTCTCGCCCCAATTCTTCACTCCTTTACCCAGTGCATCGGTTCCCTTAGCGGAAAACTCACGTTCGGTTTCGGCAGAAATGATCCATGTGTTTTCCTGAGTAGCCGCCTGTACAAGTGACTCGGTTTTTCCCTGCTTGTCAGTGATGCGGAATACCCGGAAATAATCGGGTGATACATTATACACATATCCGTGTACCCAAGTGGTATCTATCCCCCTTGAACCGCTGGAACTGTTTTGATTGTAAGGATGCGAACCAATACTCAGCGATACGGCCTCTACTCCCGGATAAGCCCTGAGGCGCGAAAGGATGGAGAACCATTGTTCTATCTTCAAGCTATCAGTATCACCGGGTTTATATTCCTTTCCTCCGGGAGGTATCGAAGCTAGTTTTACCCGATAAACGTGCTCGGTATCAAAACCGAGCGGAGTGGCATATAATCTTCCGGTTACGTACAGATAGTCCATTACATAGAACAGGCAGACTGAGACAATCATCAGTTCAAACCACAACCAGGCGTTGACAGAGCGCTGGGCCCATATCTGTTTCAATAAATGTTTTATCATGATTTCTTCTATTTAATGGCATTGACAATGTTGGTGCGCGATACACGAATGGCTGGAATTCCCGCACTCAGCAGATTCATCAACAAGCAGAACAATAACGCACAAACAAAGACAAACGGTTGAATGACCATACCTGCGGATACCTGAGTGTCCACTCCATAATACCCCGACATAGAAGTATTGAGCAACCAGTCACGCATACACAGCACGGCTATGTACGACAAAATCAGTCCCAATACACCTCCCATCAATGTAACAACCAGATTCTCGGCGAGCACCTGCCGGAGAAGTTCTCCACGAGTGGCACCGAAAGCACGTCGCACACCGATCTCTTCCATCCGCCGGCGCATACGCGAAAGTGTGATACCGCTCAGGTTAATGGCAGGCACCAACAACAGGATGGTAATCACTACGATATAAATCAGAACCAACCGCGATGTATCCGGATCATCAAACGGATTATCACGGGCCAAAGACATCAGGCGGGTGTCGGGCGCACCTCCAAGCAGCAATTTCAGTTCTTTCTGATTGGCGTTCATACGGTCTACATTCTGTTGTGCCTCGGCTCGAACTACATCCGGATCGCCCCCCTTGGGTACCAGGATATAACATGAATATCCTCCTTGCAGACCCTCGCTGACACTACGTTCATAATCCGGCAATGCCGTATAAGGGGCCCAAGCCTCGGCATAAGCAGCCTCGGCCAGTACCGACACATCGGCCACTACTCCACAGACGGTATAATCGACAAATCCTAATGAAATGATACGTCCCACCGCATTGTCGATGCCAAACAGACGACGAGCCAACGAGCGAGTCACTACCAGTTTCTTCTCGCCGGACACAAATTCCTGCCCGTAAGGTTTACCATGCAGAAAGCGGAAACCAAATACACGCCAAAAATTATCATCCGTATAACTGACCGCACACTTCACTTCCCGGGTTCCATCGGGAGTAGCCGCCAAAGACGTCATGCTGTAGTGCACGGCGCTCACCGCTTCCGCCGTAGTCATTGGATAGAAACATTCTTTAATGGTACGCAGTGATAACTGATTCCCCATATTCCATCCTTTATCATCAATTTTCTGAGCAATCGTCATCTCGATCGATAAGGTACGGTCGCGATTTATCTCCGGTTCATAGTTGGCTGTTCTTGCTTGATAGATAAGTACAATGCACATTATCATGGCAATGGCCAGTGCCGTACCAATAATGGCAATAACACTCAGCAACTTATTCTGCTGAAGAAGAACAAGTGACTGCTTAAAGTATTGCTTAATCATAAGCTCTTTTTATTAGATTGTATTTTGCATTCCTTTATTGCTTACTGTACCTGACGTCCGTCGAAAAACCGGACGGTACGTGAAGTCTGTCCGGCCTGTTCCTCATTGTGAGTTACCATTACGATGGTGCGTCCGTCTTCTTTATTCAGGCGATGAAGCAATTCCATCACCTCGGCACCCATCTTAGAGTCCAGGTTACCGGTAGGTTCGTCGGCAAGGATGATCTCAGGATTACCGATAATGGCACGGGCAATGGCAACGCGCTGGCACTGACCGCCGGAAAGCTGTGTCGGAAAATGACGCATGCGATGACTCAAACCGACCTTCTCAAGAACCTCTTGTGCCAGTTTACGACGTTCGGAAGAAGCTATATGGCGATACAACAAGGGAAGTTCCACATTATCCATTACGTTAAGTGAATTTATCAGATGGAAGGACTGGAATACAAAACCAAGCGTTTTATTACGAAAAACGGCCAATTCTTTGTCTTTCATTCCTTCGGTACGTATTCCATTGATTTCCACTATTCCCATGGTAGGTGCGTCAAGTAATCCCATTATATTCAACAATGTAGATTTTCCGCACCCGGAAGGTCCCATTATACTTAGGAATTCTCCACGTTCTACCGTCAGATTCACATTTTCCAACGCTACCGTTTCAATCTCATCAGTACGATAAATTTTGGAAAGAGAGTTCAATGTTATCATAACTTCTAGTATTTAAATTATTTAATCTTCAGCTTATTCTTGTTCTTATATGCACTCATATCGCTTACCACTACCCTGTCACCCGGTTGCAATCCACTCAAAACTTCTACATATTCAAAGTTTGAATCACCCAACTGTATCTTACGTTTGACCAGTTCATTGTCAGAGTTGCAGACAAACAATTCGTATTCACCACGCCCCACATAGAAAGAGCCATTGGCA
>OIGU01000935.1_pt1 | contig 7882 bp, 5 predicted proteins | sample 1582391 | NCBI WGS metagenome assembly OIGU01 (sample SAMN02674887, study PRJEB24791) | human gut metagenome, SKBSTL062 | isolation source: stool | host: Homo sapiens | place: USA
ACATCCACCAGTGCAATGACGGTACGGGTCTTGCCGGAGCCGGTTGCCATGACGAGCAGGGCTTTCCGGCGGTTCTTGCGGCCAAAACTGTCGCAGACAGCCTTGATGGCACCCTCCTGATAGTACCGTCCGGCAATGTTTTTGTTTACATCCACATTGGCAAGGCTGGTGCGCATTGCTTGCAGATTGAACCATTTTTCAAGGTCGCGCTTGGAGTAAATGGAAGCGACCTTGCGCTCGGGATAGATATTGTCCACGATTCGGGTATCGAAACCGTTGGTCAGGAATACCACCGGGCGGCGGCCAAACTGCTTTTCGAGAATATCTGCATACAGCTTTGCCTGCTGACGGCCTACTGCAACATCCTTACAGGTGCGCTTTGCTTCGATCACAGCCAGCGCACGGCCATCATCGCCGTACAGGACATAATCTGCATAGCCAATGCCGCTCTTGTTGGGCATCCCGGGCAGAGGGACCTCGTTGACCCAGTTTTTGCCCTCGACCCACCCGGCATCAGTGAGCATGGAGTCAATATACAGTTTTCGGGTCTTGTACTCCGAAAGTTCCAACGGCTTGGGTACATAGGTGGGCTGCTGCGTTTCGCGGCGGGCGGTCAGCTGCGCCTTGAGCTCAGCGTTTTCTTTGATAAGTGCATCCAAATCCACATCCGGCAGGGCGGGCTGTGCAACGGGTGCAGCAGGCTGTTGTGTGAGCAGGGAAGCGTCAAATTTCTTTTCCTGATAGCTTGTTCCATAGCAGTACGCTACGAAATCAAGGAACAGAAACAGGTTTTCGAGGCAAAGTTCCGCCTGTTCCCGTCTGATGCTGCGGCTTCCGTGGGCGGCATCATTGCCGCGCTTGCGAATAAAATCCATCCGCCGCCACAAATCATCGTCTACAATGTCATGAAATTCTTCTGTGCTCATTAGGCTGATGAGCTTATCATCCCACGGCTTGACGAGGGAGCTGTCCACCGAATACATCCATTTGACTGCAAATTCCATGGCACGGCGACAGTCCAGCACAGCGGTGGCCGCATCAATGGGCAGAATCCTCTCCGCAGCGATCGCGGCATCCGCAAAGCCGGAAAATTGCGGGTCATCCTTCAGAAAGTCAAAGTTGGTCAATTCTCACACCTCCCGGCTTCTATTTTGAACGATTTTCAGCCAAAATGCAAGCGTTTTGCGCAAAAAGTTCTGCGAACAATTTTGATTTGTCTACCTCGGCTACAAAGTCGGCAAACTGGTTTTGGAGGGGCAGAGGGGGTAACGGCATGGAAAAACCGGCTATCTCTTTACGATTGACCTTTGGCAGATTGGTTCTTGCGCTAAACTGCAAAATATAGTCTAAAAAGTAGTTGGAGCGCATAGCCAATGCCAAAAAAACTCGATTACAGTTTTTCGGGTTTGGAAGTATTGGATATGCATCCGCTGAACAGAGTCCTTCAAAATCAGGCAGTGCAACTTTGTTAAGGTTTGGACGGATTTTACTGTAAATAATGTGCTGCGGAGTGAAAAAATACTTTCCACTGACAACGCCATCTTCTTTTACCGTACGATAACCTTTTAATGTTCCTGTTTCTTTTTCGATACTGTCAATTCCGATGTGTGGATAATCAGCGTATTTTTCATAGTCGGTGGTCATATTTCCATCAATTTGGGCGAACTCATCAAATTTGACGATAGACCATCCTTTGGAGTTGCTTTTGAAATCTCCAAACATCTCCACAAATCGAGCTTTGATAAGCTCGTCCAGCTTGGTGAGCTGCTGCTGATAAATGTGAATAAGACCAGAAATATGATCCAAAGTATCAACTACTCGGTATTGTTCGTCCAAAGGCGGCGTAATAACAGAAAGGTCACCTACTTGTTTCAGGTAAATGCCCTTTTGTGCTACGCCACGAGCCTCAGACTCCAAAAATTTTCGCATACTCTGAAGCTGGTACATTAAATATCGATTGTTTATTATTGTTGGGTTTGGCTTTATAACCGCAACACTCCGTTGCAGACAAATTCCTGCTAACATTTCTGGAACAACCGCTACTCGTCCAACAGTCCCCACAATCGTCATGAGCAAGTCACCAGAGAGCACATTCGTCCGCTTGTTTTCGATGTCAAATTGTTCATCTGTTAAAAATCGTGGAGCCGTTGTAGTTATTTCATCATCGTTGATATTTTTGGAGCTAAGCATTAAATGTTTGCTGTTTTCAATTCCGGCAGGCGGATTATGGCTCCCATCGGTAATTTGAAAGCAAATGTCTCCCAGTTTTGCCATCTGTTTCTCCCACAAATTAGAAGTTGCCTTTTCAGGCAATAAACTTCTGGTGAGAGGTCTTGACGTTGTTCTGATTCACGATTGCATACTGCATGGTGGTGCCGATCTGCGAATGACCGAGGATCTTCTGCACCTGCTCAATGGGCATTCCCTTGTCGATGGCGCGGGTAGCCATGGTGCGGCGGAACTTATGCGGGTGGATCTTGTCCAGATTCAGCTCGCGGCCCAACTCCCGCAGACGGATCTCCACGCCGCTGATCTTCAAGCGGTCAAACGGGGCATCCAGCGTCACGAACAGCGCTGGATTTGCATCGGTGCGGGAGCGCAGATAGTCCTGTAAATGCAGCTTGGCCTTGGCATCAAAATAAACCCGGCGTTCCTTGTCGCCTTTGCCGAACACTACACACTCGCGGGCTTCAAAGTCGATTTCTGAAATGTTCAGATTCACCAGCTCTCCCACACGAATGCCAGTGGAATACAACAAATCAATCATGGCAAGGTCGCGTGCACACTTGCAGTTATCCCGCAGGCGTTCAATAGCTTCGTCCGAGATGGTTTCCTTCACGGGCTGTTTGGTCTTGATTTTATGGATGCGGCGCATAGGGCTTTTGAGGATGTAGTCCTCTTCTTCCAGCCACGAGAAAAAGCTGGAAATATTCCGGCGTACATTGTCGATGGTCACTTTGCCGCAGTTGTTGATCTTCTGATATTCCACCAGATAACGCCGGATCTCTTCGGTGGTCATCTTGCGCAGGGGCGTGTCCACGGTTTGCAGCAGCCGCTCTACGGTAACGCGGTAATACTGGATGGTGCGCTCAGAGCAGCCCTCGATTTTCTTGGCATCAAGGAACAGCTTCAGATATTCCTCGTTGGAGATCTGCTCTTTCTGCGCTTCGGATTCAGAAAACGTCTGCAACAGCACCTCTTGCAGCTTTTTCATCTGCGCAACATTCAGGTACTCTGCCATCTCGTTGATGATCTTCACGATTTTGTCTTCCATATTGGCGCACTCCTTTTCTGGTGTACCAACATCCTGCTCCGGCAAAGTGCCTGTTGTTGCTTATTATCAGCCAAAATACTGTTGCATCAGGCTGTCAAAGAGTAATTGTGTCTGGTCAAGGGCTTTCTGCACTTCAACTTTTGATTTGTCTACCTCGGCTACAAAGTCGGCAAACTGGTTTTGGAGGGAAAGAGGGGGAGCCATCAGTTTTAGAGAGTTAATCGCATTAAAATTCAGTCCGGCCTTAACAGCACTTTGATTTTTCGCTGTAAATTGCTCTTTCCCGGCATCACTTTCCATATAATAGGCCACATATAAAGGATTGACTTGTTCATCCTTCAATCGAATACAGGTCAAATGCTGGTTGATATACGCTCCATGGTTAGCAATTTCTTCTGTCACAACACCAGTACGCCCCAAAACGGCTGTAATACTTATGAGCAAATCGTTTTTCTGCACTTTTGTCCGTTTAGCTTCGGCATTATCCGGTGGTGCAACATACTGCACATCCTGAAGTGTGATTTTACAATTCTTTACATTTTTTATCGTTATAAAATACTCTCCGCTATCCGTAAAATATTGCGACCATCCGCGTGAGCCAGATGTGAGAAACGTAATATATGTCGAAAGACTATTGCAGGGGAATCTGTATGGATTGAGCTTCGGGTCGCCAAACATCTCAACAAATCGAGCTTTGATAAGTTCATCTAGCTTGGCAAGTTGCTGCTGACGGGAGTACAGAACGGACGTGGTTTGTTTCATTGTTTTGAGAATTTTAGACTGTGTATCTCTATCTGGAAGTGGAATATCCATCGAAAGAAAATCGGCATCGGACATATGCCCACGGCGATTTACGGTGCCTGTAAGTTTGGAACGATAAAATTCAATACTTTTCGGTGAACGCAATACCATTTCGAGATATTTAGGAATAACGAGTCCATCATTTACATCCCATACACCGTATGCAGGGCTAACAATCCCGTTGTCCACAATGTCTTGGATGCCAAAATTTCCCTCATCGATATGAATCCCCTGCACAAGTTTTCCACGAGGGATAATTTTATAGTCCGATGTATCAGCAGATGCAATTCTTTTTTTGAATTTTTCGCTTTGCATTATGATGCCATCTTGTTTGGTAATTGACAAAACAGGATAACTATGTTCGCCGCATCTGGCAACTTTAGTCTTTTTAATCAGAAGTCCCAGCTTAACTGTTTCCATCAGGTCTTTCTCCCACAAATTAGAATTGTTTCATTTCAAAAGTTCTTCCAAAGCGTCCATCTCTGCGTCGATCTTCTTTTGCAAATCACGCAGCTGTGCCATAATTTCCTGTGTGGAAGGATACTCCACCGGCACATACTCGGTCTTTTTATACTTGTTGATGGACAAATCATAGTCGTTGCCCGCGATCTCGTCTTTCGGAACAAAGAAGCTCTGTTCCGTGCGCTCACGGGTGGCCTCAGCCTCCCGGTTGTGGAACCGGGTGATAATATCGGGGATGTCGTTTTCCGTGGTCGGGCTGCGCTTATCGTCCAGCGAGAAGCCGTCGGCCTTCATATCGTAGAACCAGACATTATCCGTACCGCCGTGGCCGGTCTTGGTGAAAATCAGGATGGCGGTGGAAACGCCTGCATAGGGCTTGAACACGCCGGAGGGCATGGAGATCACGGCTTCCAAACGGTTATTCTCGATGATCTCCCTGCGGATCGCCTTGTGTGCAGTGGAAGAGCCGAACAGAACGCCATCCGGGACGATGCAGGCGCAGCGTCCGCCGACTTTCAGCATCCGCAGGAACAGGGCGAGGAACAGCAGCTCAGTCTTTTTGGTCTTGCAGAGCTTGAGCAGGTCGGTGGAAACAATGTCGTAGTCCAGACTGCCCTTGAATGGGGGATTTGCCAGAATCAGGCTGTATCTGTCCTTGTCGGGGTTCTGGTCGCTCAGGCTGTCGCGGTACTCGATGAACGGGTTGTCCACGCCGTGGGTCATCATGTTCATAGCGCCGATGCGCAGCATGGTGCGGTCCATATCGAAGCCGTGGAACATGTGGTTCATGTAGTGGTCTTTGTTTTTGCGGTCAAAGAACACTTCCTGCTTGCGGTTTTCACGCAGATATTCGCCAGCGGCCACAAGGAAGCCCGCCGTGCCGCAGGCCGGGTCGCAAATCACATCATCAGCGCGGGGCTGCATCAGGTCAACCATCATGCGGATGATGTGGCGTGGGGTGCGGAACTGACCGTTGACACCCGCCGTTGCCAGCTTGGAAAGCAGGTATTCGTAGATGTCGCCGCGAATGTCGGTGTTGGAAAGCTGTGCCGCCTGCTCATACATTCCGTCCATGGCAGTCACGATTTTATCCAGCATCAGCGGCGTGGGCACTTTGAAAATGGCATCACCCATGTACTTGGCGTAGGCACTGTCCTTGTCGCCGTGCAAATTCTTGATGAAGGGGAACACCATCTCCTGCATGGTGGAGTACATTTTGCCTGCCGGGAAATCGTGGAAAACGCTCCACTTGAGCTGTGCTCCATCCACAGTGCGCTCCCCGATCTGTACCTCGCCCGCAAAGATGCTCTTGTAGGGCAGACCCAGCATAGCGGCTTCTTTGGCGTGGGTGTTGTCGCTTTCATCGAGGTCGTGAATGAACATCAAATAGGTCATCTGCTCGATCACATCCAAGGGATTCGTCAGGCCGCCCGTCCAGAAAATCTCCCACAGGCTGTCAATTTTGCTTTTCAGTTCTCCGGTTACCATGTATGTTCCTCCTGCGTGTCGAGAAAATAAGCCCGACAAACAATAATTTGTTATACTGTTATTATACCGTTTCTTCGGGATCGGTTCAATCTGCAAAAGGGGGAAGCCCGGAGTTTTCTACATTGTATGAATTTGATGTTGAAAATTCGATATTTCGTCCTATTGACGGTTTTGTGCAGAACAGCTATAATATAATTGATATTATCATAATTTAAATTATATTATATTAAGCAAGAGGTGAACGGTATGGACTTCATCGGCAGAACATCCGAACTGGCAACGCTGAATGCAGAATTAGAGCGTGGCAGCGGTTTTGTGGTGATTTACGGCAGGCGGCGTGTTGGAAAAACAACGCTGATTAAAGAGTTTATCAAAGATAAACGCGCGTTCTACTTTTTGGCAACCACAGAAAGTGAAGCCCAGAGCATGAAGCGGTTTGCCGGGGTGCTTTCCCGTACCACGAAGAATCCCATGCTCAGCAAGGTCACATTCACCGACTGGCTGGATTTATTCCAAGTGGTAGCAGACGACCACCCGGACGAGAAAAAGGTGCTTGTCATTGATGAATTTCCGTATCTGGTCAAGACGAACCCGGATTTCCCGTCCATCTTGCAAAACGCATGGGATGAAGTGCTGAAAGACCATAACGTGATGCTGGTTCTCTGCGGTTCCCTCATCAGCATGATGAAAAAACACGCACTTGCCTACGACAGTCCGCTCTATGGCCGTAGAACGGCACAGATTCGGCTGATGCCGCTGCAATTTACGGATGTGTATGCGGCGCAGAACCTGTCGTTTGAGCAGGCTGTGGAGCAGTATGCCATCACGGGCGGCGTACCGAAATATATGGAGTTTTTCCAGACGGACGAGCCGCTGGTGGAGCAGATTCGGCGTGTGGTACTGTCGAAAAATGGCTTTTTGTATGAAGAACCGGATTTCTTGCTCAACGAGGAAGTGCAGACGCCTATCAACTATTTCTCCGTGCTAAAAGCGATTTCGGACGGCAACCACAAGCTGAGCAAGATCGGTATGACGATGGAGCAGGACACGTCAGCTATTACGCCGTACCTGAAAACACTGATCGACCTTGGTTTTGTTATCAAGAACGTTCCCATCACCGAAAAGAATCCAGAGCGTTCCCGGAAAAGCCTGTATTATGTTTCGGACAACTTCATCCGCTTCTGGTTCCGCTATGTGTACCCATTCAAGGGGGAGTTGGAACTGGATAACCAGCAGATCGTGCTGGACGAGATGGGCAAAGACTTTAAGCAAAAGTTCGTGGCTTTCGCTTATGAGAGCATCTGCCGGAACATCTTTGCAGAGCTGTGCCGAAAGGGGCAGATTGACTTTGAACCTTCACGCATTGGCTCTTACTGGTGTAACGACAACGAGGGAGACACAGAGATCGATGTTGCAGCTGTGGACAACCAGCACAAACGGCTGTTCCTCGGTGAGTGTAAGTACCATGCGAAACCTGTGGATGTGGCGGTCTACTCTGCCTTGCAAGAAAAGGGGCAGTCCAAAGAACTTACAGCGGCCTTTAAGGGCTACGAAATTGTGTACGGACTGTTCTCCAAGAGCGGCTTTACAGATCGACTGGTGGAAATGGCAGCGGAGAACTCCAACCTGATTCTGATTCAGGAAGATGCAGTTTACAGGAAGTAATATAATCCAAATTATCATAAGTTTAATTATATTATTGCGGGATTTTCTGTGCGCTATGTTTAGCGACCTTGAGCCAAAATGTAGCATCCTTTGGGCAAGATTTAGAAACTACGCCTTAAAAAGTAGCAATCTCTGAAAAAGTTTAGCGAGGAGGCATATCCTGTGGAGGGCGGAAACTCGCTATACTCTTGT
>OIGU01001025.1_pt1 | contig 7101 bp, 7 predicted proteins | sample 1582391 | NCBI WGS metagenome assembly OIGU01 (sample SAMN02674887, study PRJEB24791) | human gut metagenome, SKBSTL062 | isolation source: stool | host: Homo sapiens | place: USA
CACCCTGATCGGAATGCACCTGAAGCGGGTGGCAGTGCCGGTGCGGCTGAGCCTTAATAAGATCGGTGAAGCAAACATTCTGTGTGCCTACACCCGCCCGAAACTGATCGGCGGCGAGCGTGCCCGCTATACCGAGGAGGACTGAGCCAGATGGCAGAAAAAACGTTGGAAGAAATGCGGCAGGCCGTGGCCGAGATCCGGGAAAAGATGGCCGCAGCCGCCCGGGAAGCCGGGCGCGACCCGGCAGCGGTGCAGCTGTGCGCCGCCTGCAAGACCCGCACGGCGCAGACCATTGCCGCCAGTGCGGCTTTGCCCATTGATGTGTTTGGCGAAAACCATGTGCAGGAGCTGTGCGCAAACTACGATGCCGGAGCTTACTGCGGCAAGCCCAGCCATTTTATCGGCCACTTGCAGACCAATAAGATCAAAAAGGTGTTGGGGCGGGCAAGCCTGATCCAAAGCGTGGACAGTGAGCATCTGCTGCTTGCCATCGAGAAGGAAGCCGCCAAGGCCGGCATCGTGCAGGACATTTTGCTGGAAGTGAACATCGGCGGGGAAGAGAGCAAGACCGGCGCTGCGCCGGAGCTGCTCTGGCCGCTGCTGGATACCGCCGCTGCACAACAGCATATCCGGGTCAAGGGTCTGATGGCCATCCCGCCTGTGAACGACGATGACGCCCAGAACCGCCGGTATCTGGCGCAGGTGTATCAGCTGTTCGTCCGGGCAGGGGAGCGCGGCTACCACAACGTGGAGATGCAGACCCTTTCCATGGGCATGAGCGGCGATTTTGAGAACGCCATCCGCGAGGGCGCTACCCTTGTGCGCATCGGCACCGCCATCTACGGCGCGCGGGATTACAGCAAAAAGTAACGATAAAAACGGAGGAACCATGCCGAAAACTAAGACCAACGACCCCGGGGCGCACCACGCAAGCAGCGGTGCGCTGATCCGGCGTTTTCTGCCTTATCTGGCAAACTATAAGATGGTGCTGTGCCTTGACCTGTTCTGCGCAGCACTGACCACCCTGTGCGATATCGTGCTGCCCAAGATCATGAGCATCATCACCAACTCCGCCATGGGCGTGGGCATCACCCTGACGGCGGGCATCGTGCTGAAGCTGGCGGCGCTCTACTTTGTGCTGCGCATCATCGACGGCGCAGCCAGCTACTATATGTCCAGCATCGGCCACATCATGGGCGTGCATATTGAAACGGATATGCGCCGGGATGCCTTTGACCATCTGTTGCAGCTGGATCACACCTACTACAACAACACCAAGGTGGGCACCATCATGGGGCGCATCACCAACGATTTGTTTGATGTGACTGAGTTCGCCCACCACTGCCCGGAGGAGTTTTTCATCGCGGGCATCAAGATCGTGGCGTCCTTTGTCATTTTGTGCCGCGCCAGCATCCCGCTGACCTTGGCGGTGTTCGCCTGTGTGCCGCTGATGGGCGTGGTGTCGGTGTACCTGAACGGCCGTCTGCGGGCGCGGTTTCGCCAGCAGCGCGTCCAGATCGGCGAGCTGAACTCCACCATCGAGGACAGCCTGCTGGGACAGGGCGTGGTCAAGGCCTTTGCCGCCGAGGACGAGGAGCGGGAAAAGTTTGCCAGGGGCAACCGCGCCTTTGAGCAGATCAAGACCCTTGGCTACTACGCCATGGGTGCCTTCAACACCTCCACCCGCCTGTTTGACGGGTTGATGTATCTGGTGGTCATTCTGGCGGGCGGTCTGTCGCTGGTATACGGCAAGATCACCGCCGGTGATCTGGTGGCCTATATGCTCTACGTCACCACCCTCATCGCCACCATCCGGCGCATCGTGGAGTTTGCCGAGCAGTTCCAGCGCGGCATGACCGGCATCGAGCGCTTTGCCGAGATCATGGACACCCCGGTGGCCATCAAGGACGCCCCGGACGCCGTGCCATTGCAGCCCGGCCCCGGCGAGATCCGGTTCGAGAAGGTATGCTTTGAGTACCCGGACGACCACAACAAGGTGCTGCACGACGTCAGCCTGGACATCCGCGCCGGGGAGCGTCTGGCGCTGGTGGGTGCCTCCGGCGGCGGCAAGACCACCCTGTGCAACCTGATCCCCCGCTTTTACGAGGTGACCAGCGGCCGCATCCTCATTGACGGACAGGATATCCGCCGGGTCACCCTGAAGAGTCTGCGGCAGGATATCGGTATCGTGCAGCAGGACGTGTACCTGTTCAGCGGCACGGTGGCGCAGAACATCGCCTACGGCAAGCCCGGTGCTACCCGGCAGGAGATCGAAGCCGCCGCCCGTCTGGCGGGCGCGGAAAAGTTCATCCTTGCGCTGAAGGACGGCTACGACACCTATGTGGGCGAGCGCGGCGTCAAGCTGTCCGGCGGACAGAAGCAGCGCATCGCCATTGCCCGGGTATTCCTGAAGAACCCGCCCATCCTGATTCTGGACGAAGCCACCAGCGCACTGGATAACGAGAGCGAAATCCTTGTGGGACAGAGCCTTGAAAAGCTGGCTCATGGCCGCACCACCCTGACCATCGCCCACCGCCTGACCACCATCAAGGACTACGACCGCATCCTTGTGCTGGGCGAGGATGGAATCGTGGAAGAGGGCACCCACGCCCAGCTGCTGGAAAAGCAGGGCGTCTACTACCGTCTGTGGAACCAGCTGCCCGCAGAGGATGGGGAATAAAAGCGCCTGAAATACAAAAAAGACACCCGAAAGGGTGTCTTTTTGTCTCTTGTCAAGGGAAGTGAACGGGTTTCATCTCTAGGTGCCCACCGATTCATCTTGTTTGGTGTTTTGCATCCACCGCACCAGCGCTTCGGCGTCCTGTTTGCCTTTGGCGTACATTTTTTCAAGGCCGGCGCGGTTCTTGGTCAGGGTGGACATTCCCTCGGTGCTGTCCGGGGCGATGATGCAGACAAGGCCCTGTCGCTCCAGCTCCCGCGCCCGCTGGACAGCCGTGTTGTACCGCCATGCCCGGCGGCGCAGCCCCTCGGCTGCAGCGGGGTAATGCGACTGCAGCAGGTGTGCCAGATGCTTGTCCCGGGCATCACTACTCACCAGCCCGATGGGCTTGGTCAGGATGAGAGCCACCCGGTCGCAGCCGTGGGCAAAGGCCCATTCCAGCGGGACGGGGTCGGCCAGGCCGCCATCAAAATAAGGCACGCCGTCGATGACGCAGGGCTGGTCGATGACCGGGATGCAGCAGGACGCCATGAGGACGCGGTAGTCGTCCGGGTGGAGGTCTGCCTTGGTGAAATACTGCGCCTCGCCGTTCTGTGCATTAGCGGCCACCACGCAGAGCTCTGCCGGGCTGCGGGCAAGCGCCGCGTAATCCAGCGGATTCTCGCCGCCTGCATTGCTGAGGGTGCCGTAGACATAGCCCAGATCGAGATAGGAGTGCTTGCGGATGAGGTTGTGCACGCTCATGTACTCCCTGCGGAAGGAGTATTCATCGTAAAAGGGCTTGTTCCGCCCATGCTGGCCTGCCAGATAGGACGCCATATTGGCGCTGCCCGCCGAAACGCCGATGCAGAGATCGAAGCGGAGGTCCTCCTCCAGGCAGCGGTCCAGCACGCCAGCGCCGTAAATGCCCCGCAGGCCGCCACCCACATCGATGACACCGTATTTCATGGTCTGTTCCTCCATCGTTTAATTCCATTTCCCTCCCAGTATAACGGGACGGCGGGAAATACTCATTGAGCAAACGGCGGGATCTGATGCAATTTGCGGCAGAAAGCAGGATCTGCCGCAATGGGGGCAAACAAAAACGGCCAGCGTATCATGTGCTCTGTGATATGTACCCCGCCTGTGGAACCAGCTGCCCGCAGAGGATGGGGAATAAAAGCCCTTGAAATACAAAAAAGACACCCTTTCGGGTGTCTTTTTTCGTATGGGCCAGGCAGGACTTGAACCCGCGACCAAGCGGTTATGAGCCGCCAGCTCTGACCAGCTGAGCTACTGGCCCGCAGGGGTGCTGCATTGCTGCAACACGCACTAGTATAACAAAAACCGCGCAAAAAGGAAAGCATTTTCCGCAAAAATCATTTGGTGCGGTGGGCATCCAGCTTTTGCAGCATAAATTCGTCCAGCATGGCGGGCGGGAACAGCGGCTCTTTGTAGCCAAAGGCCTCCCGGATAAAGATCAAAGTCACCACGGTCTGGCGGCCGGGGTCCAGCCGCAGGGTGTACAAAGTGTCCAGCGGCTGCTGGCTGGGCTGGTGCAGCGTCAGGTGCAGCAGAAAGCTGCCGTCGTTCTCCCGGCGGCACTCGTAGGCAAAGAGGTCGGTGTCGCTGCGGGTGTCCAGACGGTCAAAGCACTCGTCCAGCGCAAGGCCGGTGCGGAACTCGGACAGGCCGGCGGGGCCGTACTGGCTGCGGCGGCTCTGGTCTTTCTTAGACAGCAGAAATACGATAAAGCCCAGAATGGCCGCGAGAAGAAGGATGGAAAAAACAGCGTTCATATGCGCCTCCCGATGGAATTTGTGTCGAGTTTTCCTTATTGTAACACAACCTGCGGGGGTTTGTGCTATAATATTTACAATTCTTTTTTAAATTTTTCTGCAAGCCGGGCGCAAACGCCCGGGGGAGGGCTTCATGAAGCTTAAATTTACACGCAAGACATGGTATTTCTTTTTGCTGGCTGCAGCGGCGGTGTCCATGCTGGGCGGCTTTGCCGTGCTGGGCGGGATGGATTTTTCCGGGCTGGAAATGATCGTGTTCTGCCTTACCGGCATCGCGGTGCTGTTTCTGGCGGCGCAGAAGGGCGCACCGGCAAGGGAAAAGCGCAACTACACCGGCGTGTTCGTGGTGCTGATGCTCAGCAAGCTGGGTGCCAGCGGCTGGGCGGGGGATATCTGCTCGGCGCTGGTGTGGCCTGCGCTGCTTGCCACCGAGTACGAGCGCGGCAAGCCCATCCAGCGGCAGCTGCAGCTGGTGAGCGCCGCCGAGGTGCTGCGGCTGGTGTTCTGGATGCTGACCAAGTACGCGGGCATGAGCGGCCTTGCCTTCTGGACGAATATCATGTTCGTGCTGTTGACCTGCGCCCGGGGCTGGGCGGGGCTTACCCTGTATAAGACCCAGGAGGAGACCCTGTGACCCAGCGCCGCAGGACGTCTAAAGCCAAGGCAAAACGCCGCTTTGGCCGCCGGGCCTTTCTGACCGGGGCGGGCGTTGCCGCCTGCGGATTGGCGGGGTGGTATCTGCGGCAAAAGGGCAACGCAGAAAAGACCGCCGCCTCCGGGCAGGATGCACCCCCGGCACCCAACCCCGCCCTGCCCGCCGGGGAGTGGCGGGCGGTGTGGGTGAGCTATCTGGACTGGGCGCTGCTGGATTTCTCCACCGAGGACACCTTCCGCGCCGGGGCGGCGCAGCTGCTGGACAATTGCGCCGGGCTGGGGCTGAACACTGTGTTGGCACAGGTGCGCCCCTTCGGGGATGCGCTGTACCGCAGCAGTTTGTTCCCGTGGAGCCATCTGTGCACCGGGGTGCAGGGCAAGGACCCCGGCTTTGACCCGCTGGATGTCTTTCTGACCGAGGCGCACCGCCGGGGCATCGGGGTGGAGGCGTGGGTCAACCCCTACCGCCTGCGCTCCTCGGCGGCGATGCCGCCGAATCTGGCAGAGAATAATCTGGCCAACACTCACCCGGACTGGCTGTGCACCGCCGGGGAGGGGCTGTACCTGAACCCCGCCGTGCCTGCCGCCGCAGACTATGTGGTGCAGGGGGTGGCAGAGCTTGTGCAGAACTACCCGGTGGACGGCATCCACTTTGACGATTACTTTTACCCCACCACCGATGCCGCCGTGGACGCGGTGCAGTTTGCGGCAAGCGGCGCAGCCGACCTTGCCGCGTGGCGGCGGCAGAACGTTACCGCGCTGGTGGCGAAGGTGCACCGCACGGTAAAGGCGGCAGACCCGACCTTGCGGTTCGGCATCAGCCCGCAGGGCAACCCGGACAACGACCTTGACCAGCAGTACAGCGATGTGACCGCATGGCTGGCGGCGGGCGGGGAGGAAAAGGTCATCGACTACCTCTGCCCGCAGGTGTACTGGGGCTACGGCTTTACCCTGCAATCCGGCAGCACCCGCTTTGCCTTTGAAAACATCGTCCCGGCGTGGCTTAGCTACCCTCGGGCGGGGGATGTGGCGCTGTATTTCGGGCTGGGCGCATACCGGGTGGGCACCGGGGACGGCGGCGCGAACCCGGACAGCGTATCCGGCTGGAGCACCGGCAGTACGCTGGCGGCACAGGTAAAGGACTTACGGCAGCAGGCGGCGGGCGGCTGGGCGCTGTACCGCTACGGCAGCCTGTTCGGGGCGGAGGCACCCGCGCTGGCCGAGGCCGAGTGCGCAGCGCTGCGGGCGCTGAATACGTGAAAATTGTGCAGAAACAGGCGGCAAACCGCACAAAATAAATACAGGTATCTTGTGCAGAGCGGCAAAATGCGGTATACTTACCCTGTATCTGCCTGTTGGCAGAGACGCACGAAAAAGAAAAGTTTCTTTGTTTCTATGAGGAAAGCTATGAAGATGAAAAAACAGCTTTTGGCATTGCTACTGGCGGCGGTGATGGTGCTTAGCCTGACCGGCTGCAAGGAGACCCTGAAAAAGGTGGCGCAGAAGATAACCGGCCACTCCGAGGAAGTGCAGGAGGAGGACACCACCCGCTGGGCAGAATCCACCACCGACCCGCTGATCATTCAGGGCATTGCGGATGCCTCGGCAAAGTATGCCAACGCCACCGCAGACGGCTGCCTGTACGCAGTGTTCAACGGCATCTGGAGCCGCAACACCGGCTACTTTACCGTGCCGGGCGGCAGTTTGAACATTATGGCCTGCGGCACCGCCGAGGGCACCCAGAAGTTCAAGGTTGCACTGTGGAAAAAGGTGGACGGCGGCGCGCAGCATGTGGACAACACCACCTTCTATTTCACCGCCGACGGCCAGAACTACCACTGCGACATCGGCAACCTTGACCCCAACGCAAGCTACCGCGTTACCATTTCCTACGATTCCAGCCGTTACTACCTCTACGGTCTGATGAAAGTGGAGGGCATCGGCTAAGATGAACACACAAACAAAACACTCTCTCATGCTGATGCTCTG
>OIGU01001044.1_pt1 | contig 6988 bp, 7 predicted proteins | sample 1582391 | NCBI WGS metagenome assembly OIGU01 (sample SAMN02674887, study PRJEB24791) | human gut metagenome, SKBSTL062 | isolation source: stool | host: Homo sapiens | place: USA
ATCTTTCCGTCCACAACGCCCTTACGTCCCAAAACGACCTGAATGCTCTTCCAAATGACCTTCAAATCAAATTTCAGGCTGACATTCCGGACGTATTCCCGGTCATAGTAGACTTTGTCGTACACATCTACCGTGTCACGGCCGTTGATCTGTGCCCAGCCGGTGATACCCGGCGTCACTTGATACACGCCATACCAACGCCGCAGGAAGCGAATCTCACGCTCGGTATACACCAACGGACGAGGACCGATGAGGCTCATTTCCCCACGCACCACATTGACAAACTGCGGCAGTTCGTCAATGCTGGTATCCCGCAGAAATCGTCCCAGTCGTGAAATATACATCTCCGGGCTTTCTAAGTCACCGGTCGCTACATTTTTCGGTGCAGAGCTCTTCATCGTTCGGAACTTGATGATATTAAAGCAATGCGCACCTTTACCTACTCGCTTTTGCAGAAAGAAAATCGGTTCGTCCGGTGCACTGACTTTTTGTGCAATACTTACCGCCAAAAACAAGGGTGAAAGTAAAACTAACGCCAGCGCTGCCAAAATCCGGTCAATTATGGATCTTGCCGCAAGATATCTTTTCTGTTTCTGAGTCAAGTGGACATAGTACGGTCCAAAATCAACGTGGTAGCTCAATTCTTCCATTTTTTTCATGTTTTCCTCACACCTTTAACTTACTTGTGCGTATTTTTTTGTCTTTCTGTCTGTAAGTACAATCGTTCCTAATAGCACACTAAGCAGTTACTTTTGTCTTTCGTTCAACTTTTTTCAACCTGCTTTTGCCGTAACTCTTTCGGCTTGTGCTGCCTGCTTAGACGGGTGCTTAGGGTTACTTTTCCCCCACCGCATCCCGATTTCATCCAGCTTTGCAATCCGCTCCTCTGTCAAAACAGCGCCGCTTTTTTCAGGATTCTGGCGGGTATACCGCTGCCGTTTGACCCAATTTCCGAGGTTGTAACCGCCCGGTGACACATATTCTGCTGGGACGTTCAGGTCGCCGTGGGCATCAAAATAGCGCTTTGCCTCCTGATACCCCTCGTTCCACTTGCGGTCATTGCGATTGCCCCAGTACATCCCGATCCGGCTGAGCCGCTCGACCTGTTCGTCCGTCAGTTTTCCTTTCGGGTACGCCCATTGCTGGCTTTCGACCCATTGTCCCAGCCGTTCGCCAGCCGCTGTCACATAGGAACGTGGGATATTCAGGTTGCCGTTTTCCTCATAATAAGCCGCAGCCAGCGCATAAGCCTTTTCCCACTTGGCATCGAAAATGTTCCACACCATGCTGATCTCATCAAGCTGTGCGATGCGTTCTTCCTTCAAACGGCCATTGAGCTTCTGCTGTCGGGTCTTGATGATCCACTGTCCCAGTGGGTAGCCGTCCGGGTCTACATATTTTCCGGGCACCATCAGGTTCCCGTAGGTATCGTGGTATTTCTTGGCAACCTCAAATCCGTGCTGCCATGCAATTTCCTTCCGGTTGCCCCAGACCATCCCGATGCTGTCCAGCCGCGCAATCTGCTGCTCGGTCAGATTTCCTTGGATTTGTCCCTCGCGCACACGGCGCTGGGTCACCAGCCACACCCCAAGGCTCAGACCATCGGGCGTGGTATACAGTTTCGGGACGTTCAGGTTGCCGTGTTCCGCATAGTAGATGCTCGCCTCAGAGAAGTAGTGCTCCCAGCCGGAAGAAAGGCTCGCCTGCAGCTGTTCGAACAGTACCCGGCAATCGTGTACCTGTTCGATGACCTCAAACCGCTCGGTCACGATCTTATCGCTCTCGCCGTTGGCATACAGACGATGGACTGCTTCCTGCACCTCGCTTTGCAGACCAGATATGCTGGTCAGGCCTTCAAAGTTGTTGACAACATCTAGGATAAGTGGTGTCGTATTATCACCAGCAGTCAGGGCGCGACCAATCTGCTGCTTGTAAATGATGGGCGAAACCGTAGGTCGGAACAGGATGACCCCGGAAATGCCTTCCACATGGACGCCCTCGTTGAGCATATCGATGCAGAACAGCAGCTTCAGCCGGTTGGTCGTATCCGTCTTGAAGTCCGCAAACGCCTTGTCGGTATTCGGATCATCCGAGTAGGCTTCGTACACCACCACGTCCGGGTTGACCCCGGCGAACCACTCCGACACATGGGACGCCATCTCGTCCATGTGCTCCTTGTTGGCGCAGAACACGATGTACTTGCCAGCCTTATTCGTGATATGATGTGCAAAGACCCTATCCAGACCATCCGCTTGTTCCAAAGCGCGGCGCAGGGCGTCCAGATATTTCTGATTCACATCCTGAATGCCCGGTGCCCGCAAGTTGTCCACCCGTGCCTGATACTTTGCGAGGGCTTTCTGGTACTGATAAACTGTGGTCACATATTTCGGGGCAGGCAAAATACCCCTGACGACTGCTTCGCCAAGGGTCATGTCACTCGCAACACGGCTATCGAAAAGCTCTTCGGCCATATCGCGGTTATTATCCAGATATCGGATGTTTGTTGCCGTCAGCCCCAGAAGCTTTGCATCCGGGCATAACTTTAATAAAGCCACCGTGCTTTCGCCCCAACATTCCGCACCGGCACGGTGGAATTCATCAAGTATAATATAAGCAGGCTTCTGCGCTGCGATCTCATCCAGTTGCGTCTGGGTGCAGCACATCAGTTTGGCATAGGTATAAAAGTGAACGTTTGCCAGCGGAAAATCCGGGTCGTTCCTTTTCAGGCTCTCCAGCTGGGTCTTAAAGATATATTCACTGGGAGAAAGCCAGATTACGACCTTCTCTGGGTTGTCCTCGATCAGCTTGAACGCAATGTAGCTCTTTCCGGTGCCGGTGGGATGAACAATGGCAGCCTTGCCATACTGGTCCATCATCCGGACTGCCGCATGATATGCTTTTTCGTTGTGTTCAAACAGGCGCAATGCCACCTTGTTCACCCCTTTCCGCAATAAAGGGGTATCTCTCATTTGGTTAATGGAAGATACCATGTGTTTGACAAATCTTGTTATTTTGACCATTCTATTTTAACATTAAATTACCATTGAGTAAAGAGGAACAGTCATCATTTTGTACCCCCCCCCGGAGAATTTTCAGCGATATAGTCAATCTTTTTGTGATTTGTTGTCCAATTTGTTCAGGGAAATGGGGACAAATTCAATTTTCAAGTAATTAGTGGTCAATAAGGTGTCAGCAGGAGGCTTTATATGGCAAGACGCGGTGAAAACATCCGAAAGCGCAGCGATGGGCGGTGGGAAGGCCGATATATCAAAGGCCGTTCTGCGGACGGAAAGCCCTGCTGGGGCTATGTATATGGGGCGACTTATACCGAAGTAAGGGAAATCTCTGCCCGTAAGAAAGCAGAGTACGGCATTTACAACCTGAACAGCACCGATATTACTTTTTCGGAAATTTCAGAGCAATGGTTGTATTCTGTCCGGCATGGTGTAAAAGAATCGACTTTTTCACACTATCAGTATACTTTGCGACATTATCTCCAACCTGTTTTCGGGGATTTCAAAGTGAGTGCTTTAAGCGAAAAAATTCTGGAGCAGGGACTTTTGGCAGTGATAACACCAGCCAACGGAAAGCAAAAGCCTTTAGGGGCAACCATGGCACAGGAGTGCTTGTCGATGCTGCGGCGCATCTGCAAGTATGCAGCGCATTTTCATCTTATTCGCCCTTTGGAAATCATGGTAAAGCTGCCGCAAAAATCCCCAAAAGTGCTGCTGCCGTTTACCACAGAAGAACAAAAGAAATTACAGTCGTTCGTAATGGATGCGCCTACGCCCCGGAAAATAGGTCTACTGCTTGGCTTTCAGTTAGGGCTGCGTATCGGCGAGATCTGCGGATTGAAATGGGGAGATTTTGATTTATCGGCAGGAACTGTGACGATCCAACGGACAGTGACTCGGATCTCTTGTGGAAATGGCCATACAAAAGTCATCGTTCAATCCCCCAAGACCCAAAACTCCCATCGTGAGATTCCACTTCCAAAATCGCTGCTTCGTGTTCTGAAGAAGCTGTCGAAAGATTTCAGCAGCGGAACGTGGTTTCTTTCTGGCAATGAGGAAAAGCCAGTCGAACCTCGATGCTACCGTAAGAGCATTTACGGCTATCTGAAAAAAGCCAGTGTCCATCAGGCGCATCCTCATGCGCTTCGCCACACCTTTGCAACGACCTGCTTGCAGACGCATTGCGACATTAAAACCTTGAGCGAACTGTTGGGTCATGCAGATGCTGCAGTCACGTTAAAAAAATATGTTCACTCTGATATGACACGCAAACGAAAAGAAATAAATCGTGTTTTCGAAAACTTTTAAGGGGCGATTCGTGGTCAGGCATTCGTAAAATCTTCGATAAATCGTAACTTGTTGAGTTCCTTCTTCCATTAACCAAATGGAGGATACCTTTTCTTGTCTTTCTGTCGGTTGATTTTCGTGGCAAAATTTCGGGAATATCATTCTTGAATATACGGTGCGCCGTACACAAAAACAACCTATTTCCGCTAATATCTACAAAAAAAGGAGAACAGACATATGATATTAGCGACCGATGAAGATACAAAAGTAAAAGATGCCGTTGCATTACGTTTCAAAGAGCTTTGCGAGGAACGCAACATAAGTCCCAATGCCCTCGCTGTCCGTTCCGGTGTCACTCCGTCCACCGTTTACAGTATGCTTGATTCCTCCCAGCAGAGCGTTACCGTTCCAACCGTCAAAAAACTGTGTGATGGCCTTGGAATTACGCTTGTAGATTTCTTTAACGCCTCGATTTTCACTGCAATCGATCAGGAAATCCGATAAATAACACATTGACATCGGTTTATGTACCCTATTGGAAATGCACCAGCATTGTACGAAGCCGCTGCTATTTATCAATGCCTGCATTATAGCCCTGACGTTTTTCTTTTTGCCCTATAACATAGAGATTTTTCTCTATTATAGATGCACCGCGCTTTTGCGCTCTGCCCGCCTTCCACCATTGAAAACGAAAGGACAAAAACATGAAAAGGAGAATCATCGAGTACAAACCAAGTCCCGGCAAACAGAATCTGACCCGCCGACTGTATCTTTGCGCTCTGACCTTGTGGCGCAGCTTGTGGCTGCCTACCTGCTTGGTCGGAGGGCTGGCATATGATGTATTATGATCAGTTCAACACCGGAAAGCGTATTCAAAAGCTGCGCAGAGAGCGCTACCTGACGCAGGAAGAACTGGCCGTCCGCTTGAATGTCAGCGACCGCCACCTCCGCAGTCTTGAGAGTGAGGAGTATATTCCTTCTATTGACCTTTTCATCGAGATCGCTGCATTTTTTGATGTAACACTGGATCATTTGATTATGGGAAAGTCGTTATCTGACCAAGAAGAAAGCTTACGAAACAAGTTGCAGCAAAAGCGTTTGACAAATCAAAAGCTCCGTTTGAAATTGCAGCGTATTATGCAGAAACTGTCTGAAATCGCGGAAGAACTTTAACTCTATATAAAATTGCGCCCCTCCGGGCAGGCAGCATTGCGCTGCTTGTTCAGAGGGGCGTTTTTTTGTTTTTGTGCTCAAAAAACTTTTTTGAAAAATTTCGATTTTATCGTATTTTTCGCAAAAGCGAAACATCGTCTCAACGTTGTTTTCATGTCAAAACCGGAAGCATTACCTCCGGTTTTTTAAACCAAAAAACCGGAGGTACGACCTCCTAAAAAAGCATTCAGTTTTCAGGTACACTATGGTCACAGCAAGGGCAACACCCCAGATGGGGAGAAGCCCAAAACTGTAAGACGTACCTTGAAAACTGAATATCATTCCCTCGGACAAAACAATGAAACTTCCGTAATTCGCGGCCCGGCCATAAAGAAGGCGGGGTGGCTGAAAGGCCAATGACGGTGTGGGCGAAACTCCCCACTAACCGAGGTGCATTCCAAACCCACCGGGCGTCGAGGACAAATAGGGTGGGACACTTAAAACAAAATCTTCAAAGCCCACCACCGGGATTCTTCTGAATCAAGGCAGTGGGCTTTTTCCATACCGAACATTCACTATAACGATACGGAGGTAATGATTATGAGCCGTGATTTTTCTCGCAAGACCGACGAATCGACCTTGACCACCCTCTGCCCCCGCTGCTTGGATGCGTTCCGCAATGCCCGTGGCATCCGTGTCCGCCGTGCAGACCCCAGACAGACCATTAAGGAGCCTTGCACCTACTGCCAGACCCGCTTTGGGTTTGACTATTACATCCAGCCCACCAGCCCGAAAACCACCTACTTTAAGAAAGGACGGTTCGATGATGAATCTGAATGCGCTTAAGATCGACCCGGAGTTTCAGGGCAAGATTCCGCCGCTGACCTTTGAGGAACTGAACCAGCTCGAAGCCAACATCCTGCGGGATGGCCGTATCATCAATCCCATCATCGTATGGCAGGGCTTGATCGTGGATGGGCACAACCGCTACACCATCGCCAAGAAGCACCCGGAGATCCCTTTCACCGTCCACGAGAAAGAGTTTGCAAGCCGCTATGAAGCCATCATCTGGATCTGCAAAAACCAGTTGGGGCGGCGCAACCTCACTCCGGAACAGAAGAAGTACCTTATCGGAAAACAGTACGAGGCTGAGAAATGCGCCAATGGCGGTGACAGAAAAAGTCCTGCTGCAAAATCAGGTTACGGAAAGCGTAACCTGATTGGTGCACCCAAAACCTGTTATAAAGTCGCTGCGGAAAGCGGTGTAGGAAGAACGTATGTGATTGAAGCCGAACATTATGCTAAAGGTTTGGACGCTGCCGAAGAAGCCGTTCCCGGCACACGGCAGAAAGTGCTTTCCGGCGAGGTCAAGCCGACCGCCGCCGAGATTGCATCCGTTGCCCGTGCCCCTCCCGAAGAACGTCCTGCACTGGTGGCTGAGATCTGTAAACTGAAGCCACCAAAACCGTCTGCACAAAAGCAGAAAGCTCCCCCAGACGCGTAGCCGCACCGAACTTCTGATATCCTGCGGCCAT
>OIGU01001079.1_pt1 | contig 6754 bp, 4 predicted proteins | sample 1582391 | NCBI WGS metagenome assembly OIGU01 (sample SAMN02674887, study PRJEB24791) | human gut metagenome, SKBSTL062 | isolation source: stool | host: Homo sapiens | place: USA
CCGATGCGGAAGGTCTGGTTGGTGTAGTAGGCGGGGATCACCTTTGCGCCCGAGCCGAGGATCAGCTCTGCCGTGTACTCCAGAAAGAAGGAGACACCAATGGCGGTGATCAGCAGCGAGATACGGGGTGCGCTGCGCAGGGGGGTGTAGGCGATCTTTTCGATCACCACGCCCAGCAGCGTACAGGTGATGATGGTGGCGCACACAGCGGTGACCGGGCCAAGACCCAGCTGGTTCATGACGAACCAGGACATGTATGCGCCCACCATGATGACATCGCCGTGGGCAAAGTTCAGCAGCAGGATAATGCCGTACACCATGCTGTAGCCCAGTGCGATCAGTGCATAGATGCTGCCAAGGGACAAGCCGTTGATCAGCTGGCTAAAGAACACTGTCATGGTTGGATACTTCCTTTCTTTGCGGCGTTTACACTTTTTGATATAAAAAACGGAGAACGCCTGACCAGAAAAAAGCTGTTCCGGCGTTCTCCAAAAAAATCATGGGGTTTGCTCTGTGCGGGCGGCTCCATCACCGGTGGATGGAACAGCGCGGATCAGAACATTTCCTTCAGCTCGGGCTTGCCGTCCACGTAGGTCAGGATGGCAGTGCTCTTGACGGGGTTGTGATGCTCGTCGAAGGTAAAGGTGCCGGTGATGCCCTCGATGGTGCCGCCGGCAATGGCATCGATGACGGCCTGCTTGTACTCGTCGGAGCCGGCCTCGAGGCCCTGCTCCTCGGCAGCCTTAATGCCGTACACGACGGTCATGGCAGCATCGTAGCCCAGAGGTGCAAAGCCGTTGGGGTAGGCCTCACCGTACTCGGCCTTGTAGGCATCCTCAAACGCGGTGCTGGAGCCCTTAGCGTAGCAGGCGCAGAAGTAGGAGTCCTTCAGCTGGTCAGCGGTGGCGTAGCCCTCCAGACCATCCCAGCCGTCGCCGCCCAGGAAGGGAACATTCAGGCCGACGCTCTCAGCCTGAGACAGGATCTGGCCCACTTCCTCGTAGTAGTTGGGGCAGAACACGGTCTCGGGGCCCTTGCCCAGGATGCTGGTCAGCTGGGTCTTGAAGTCCACGTCGCCCTCAGAGTAGCTCTCCTGATCCACGACGGTGCCGCCCTTTGCCTCAAACTCCTTGGCAAAGTTCTCGGCCAGACCCTCGTTGTAGTCCTTGCCCTTCAGGAAGATGACGGCTGCCTTGGTGTAGCCCAGCTTCTCGTAAGCGTAATCTGCCATCTTCACGCCCTGGAAGGGGTCGGTGAAGCAGGCACGGAACACATTCCCGTTCACGGTGTCGGTCTCGGCATCGTAGGTAACAGCCTCGGCAGTAGCGGAAGCGGTGACCATAGGCATATTGTAATCGGCGCTCTCGGCGGCAACAGCCAGCGTGGGAGCGGTGGTTACATCGCCCACCAGAGCGGTGATGCCCTGATCCACCATCTTGGTAAAGCAGGTCACAGCCTGCGTTTCATCGCCCTGCTCGTCCATGGTGATGATCTCCAGCTGCTTGCCGTTGACACCGCCATCGGCATTGACCTGCTTCATGTACAGGCTGGCACCGTTTACAACAGCCTGACCGTAAACGGAAGCGTCACCGGTCAGGGGGCCCATCACACCCACCTTGATAGTGCTGCCGGAAGCAGCAGCGGAACCGGCTGCAGAAGAAGCGGCCGTGCTTGCGGAAGAACCGCCGCAGGCAGTCAGAGCGCTTGCTGCGGCAACAACACCGGCAGCAGCCATGAACTGACGACGAGTGATCATCTTTTTCATAAAAATCTCCTCCTCCGGAGTGTTCTATAAAGTAAATTGATAAAAACGGAAGCAAGGCCCTTCCCCTCTAAAGCGGCCTTGCTTCTGTTCTTGTCTGTTATTATAGCTATCTGGGTTCAAATCCGCAATTCACAAACCGTCCATACTTTTGGGCGCATTTTCTCGGCTTTGTTGATACTTTATACAAAAATTAAAGCGTGATTTTGTGCACTATTTCAAATTGTTCATTTTGTTTATCTGTGACATGAAACAAATTCACAAGTTGCAAAATGGTTACAGGGTCTCCATCTCGGCGTCGGCGGCAAATTCGGCCTCGGCGCGGACTTCGGCGGCCTGTCCCTCGGCCTCGGCAACAGCCAACGGCTCTGCCAGTGCCTTGCGGATGGCGGTGACGTAGAACACCATGGAAAGCGCCGTACCGATGCACCAGCCCACAGGCCATGCCATCCAGATGCCGGTGGAGCCCAGCGCGGTGGCGCTGAGCACGGCGGCAATGCCCACGCGCAAAATCAGGTCGGTGAAGGTGGCAATCATGAACCGCACCATCAGGCCGCAGCCGCGCAGGATGCCGTCTGCCACCAGCTTGACCGATACCACAAAGTAGAAGGGGGAGAGGATGCGCAAAAACAGCATACCGGTGTCAATGGCAGGGCCCTGCGGGTCGTTCATGAACAGCAGCAGCAAAAAGCGGCCAAAGAAGAAGTACAGCACCACCAGCGGCACGCACAGCAGCCACACCAGATTGCGGCCTGCGCCAAAGCCTTCCTTGACGCGGTCCATCTTGCCGGCACCCATGTTCTGGGAGGTGTAGTTGGAGATGCCGTTGCCCAGGGTGGTAAAAGAGGTGATGACCATGTTGTTCAGCTTGACGGCGGCAGAGTAGCCTGCAATGACGCTGGCACCAAAGGTGTTGATAATGCTCTGCAGGATGATGTTGCCCACCGAGACAAAGCTCTGCTGCAGGATGCTGGGCACAGCCACCACGGCCACCTTGCCCAGCATATTCCACGAGAACAGCTGCACATGACCCTCGGTGTGGAAAGCGCGGATGCGGCGGAACACCACCACCATGGCCAGCACGCAGCTGACACCCTGACACAGGAAGGTAGCCCATGCCACACCGGCGATGCCCATCTTGAAACCTGCCACAAACAGGATGTCCACGCCGATGTTGGACAAAGAAGAGACTGCAAGGAAGTAGAAGGGGGTCTTGCTGTCGCCAAGGGCAGAGAAGATGCCGGTGGCAATGTTGTAGAAGAACATGAAGGGCAGGCCCAGAACGTAGATATCCAGATACAGCGCAGAATCTGCAAGGATCTCCTCCGGGGTGTTGATGAGCTCCAGCAGGGCGTCGCAGCCAAACAGACCGATGCCCATCAGCACGGCGCACAGCACGGCAGAGCCGATGAGGGAGGTGTAGACCGAGGTCTTCATCTCGCGGTATTCCTTTGCGCCAAAGTAGCGGGACACGATGACCGAGCAGCCGATGTTGCAGCCGAAGGCAAAGGCGATGAAGATCAGGGTGATCTCGTAGCTGTTGCCCACCGCAGCCAGTGCGTTCTCACCGATGAACTTGCCTGCTACCAGACTATCCGCGATGTTGTACAGCTGCTGGAAAATGATGCTGCCGAACATGGGCAGACAGAATTGCCACAATACCTGTGACGGCTTGCCCACCGTCAGATCCTTATTCATTGCAAAAATCCTCCTCTATAACGACTATAAATGGGAAAACAGCGAAAACGCCGCAACCAGTATAGAACCGAATCGCCAAAAAGTAAAGAAAATTTTTGGCATATATGCCATATAAAAAACACATGGTAAGCATAACGTATCCCCGCTGCCGCAAGGGGGCAGACTGTAAACGGGTTTTCCACGGCGGTTTGTGTTCCCGTTAAAAATTTAGGTCTGCAAACATACGCACCGGCTCTTGCGCCGGGGTGCAAAGCGTGGTAGGATATTGACGGTTAGTTATATATAACCGTCTAAATAGAGCAGTTCCCCGTCTGCCCGCCCGGGCAGTACGGGAGAGAAAATGATATTCAGGAGGGTTTCAAGATGAATTATCTGGAAATTGAAGCTGTTGTTGGCCGCGAGATCTTAGACTCCCGCGGAAACCCCACTGTGGAAGCCGAAATCACGCTGGCGGACGGCACTGTGGCGCGCGGCTGTGCCCCTTCCGGCGCATCCACCGGTGAGTTTGAGGCACTGGAGCTGCGGGACGGCGACAAGAGCCGCTATCTGGGCAAGGGTGTGACCAAGGCGGTGGAGAACATCAACACGGTCATTGCGGACGCAGTGGTGGGCATGGATGCCTCCGACATTTACGCCATCGACGCCGCCATGATCAAAGCAGACGGTACCAAGGATAAGTCCAATCTGGGCGCAAACGCCATTCTGGCGGTGTCCATTGCAGCCTGCCGCGCAGCAGCCGCTTCGCTGGAGATGCCGCTGTACCGTTTTCTGGGCGGCGTAAACGGCAACCGCCTGCCTGTGCCCATGATGAACATTCTGAACGGCGGCGCACACGCAACGAATACTGTGGATACACAGGAGTTTATGATCATGCCGGTGGGCGCACCCTCTTTTAAGGAAGCGCTGCGCTGGTGCGCCGAGGTGTTCCATGCGCTGGCTGCCATCCTGAAGTCCAAGGGGCTGGCTACCTCCGTGGGCGATGAGGGCGGCTTTGCGCCCAACCTTTCCAGCGATGAGGAGACCATCGAGACCATTCTGGCTGCCATCGAAAAGGCGGGCTATCTGCCGGGCAAGGACTTTATGCTGGCAATGGACGCCGCCGCCTCCGAGTGGAAGAGCCCCAAGGGCAAGGGCTTCTACAAGCTGCCCAAGGCGGGCACCGAGTTTACCTCCGCCGAGCTGATCGCGCACTGGAAGAGCCTTGTGGAAAAGTACCCCATCATCTCCATCGAGGACGGTCTGGACGAAGAGGACTGGGAGGGCTGGCAGCAGATGACCCGCGAGCTGGGCGGCAAGGTGCAGCTGGTGGGCGACGACCTGTTTGTGACCAACACCGAGCGTCTGGCAAAGGGCATCCAGCTGGGTGCGGGCAACGCTATCCTGATCAAGCTGAACCAGATCGGCTCTGTCTCCGAGACCTTGGAAGCCATCAAGATGGCACACAAGGCCGGCTACAACGCCATCAGCTCCCACCGCTCCGGCGAGACCGAGGACACTACCATTGCGGACCTGGCGGTGGCGCTGAACACCTGCCAGATCAAGACCGGTGCACCCAGCCGCACCGAGCGTGTGGCAAAGTACAACCAGCTGCTGCGCATTGAGGAGCAGCTGGGCGAAAGCGCCGTCTACCCCGGCATGGAAGCGTTTTAAGTAAGACGATTTGGAATGCCCTCCGCGCTGCTATGGGCATTTTCAGCGGAAATAGTATTTTTGATTTGTTGCTCAGAAACGCCTGCGGGCGTTTCTGAGCAACTTTTTCACGGGAAGGGGTCGTAAAGGCAGACGGCAGCTGCATTACTCCCAATATTTACCACCACGGCATTTGCAATCCTGCGGCGGGCTGGTTCGTATATAAAGCAGACCGGCACCCGGCAGCAGTCGGGACGGAATGAAACGAAAGGAGCAAACCTTCCATGTTTCAAGGCCTTGGGCCGCTGCTCAGCCTTTTGGGCGGCGGCAGCTTTGCAAAGCTGCTTCTGTTTTTACTGAAGGGGCTGTTCGGCTGAAACGGACGGTCTGAAAGGAGAATACCATGCTGATCGTATTGGAGCATCTGCTGGGTCGGATCAACCTGCCCGGTATGTGGTGGATCATCGCAGAGCGCTGGCTGTGAGGTGACGCCCCGCAAAGCCGCTGCACTTTTTGTGCGGCGGCTTTTTTGCGTTGCCTTACCTGCCTTTCCATTGGCAAAACTGGCAAAAAATGCTTGCATCTAGGCAGTTTTGATAATAGAATTACACTGTTACAGTATGCCCAAAAGCAGGGTGTACAGGAAGGTAAAGTTTGAAATTGCGGTAACAGGGGGTACTGCGTGCTGCGGCGCGCGGAGAAAAAGGCAGGAAAGGTAAAATGGAAACAGACGAGACAATAAAAAAAGGATTTCTGCGGCTGGAACGCTATGCACAGAATATACCGGGCGGCTTTCACTGCTGCGCAGAGGACCCGGAAAAAGGCTATCCCTTTATTTATATCAGCGACCGCTTTCTGGAGATACTGGGCTGGGGGCGGGCAGAGTTTGCGGCAAGGTTCGATAACCGCTACACCGCGCTGGTGCACCCGGATGATCTGGCGACCGGGCTGCGCTACCGGAACGCGGAAAACAGCGCGACTTACGCCAAGAATGGTGACAACATCTTTCGGCTGTTGGGCAAAAACGGCTACCGCTGGGTCACCAACGCTGCCAATCAGGTGGAATGGTACGGCAAAGGCTATATCGTGGGCACGATCACGGATATCACCCCCTATATGGAACTGCGGGAAAAGCTGGAACAGCAGAACCGTACCCAGCGGGAGGCGCTGGAAACCGCCAACCATAATCTGTTGCGGATGATGCAGCAGATGGAGGAGCAGAAGGCGCAGTTTGCCCAGACCGCTGCCCGGAGCATGGAAAAAGAAAAGCGCTACCGGCATCGGCTGAACCACGACGCCCTGACCGGCACCTACAACCGCCGCTTTTACGAGGAAGTGGTGCGCAATAACCTCGGCCCGGCAGGCATCGCCCTGATGGATATCGACGATTTCAAGATCTGCAACGATACCTACGGCCACCACGCCGGAGATCTGGCGCTGGAAACCGTTGCAAAGGCCATCCGCAGCTGCATCCGGGAAACAGATCTGCTGATCCGCTACGGCGGCGACGAGTTTTTGCTGGTGCTGCCCGGCATCCCGGCGGATTATTTCAAGGTAAAGCTGGAGCAGATCCGCACCGCCGTGCAGCAAACGGTGGTGCCGGGCTACCCCCACTTCCGGCTGTCGCTGAGCATCGGCGGCGCGCTGCAGACCCTTGCCGACCCT
>OIGU01001080.1_pt1 | contig 6744 bp, 8 predicted proteins | sample 1582391 | NCBI WGS metagenome assembly OIGU01 (sample SAMN02674887, study PRJEB24791) | human gut metagenome, SKBSTL062 | isolation source: stool | host: Homo sapiens | place: USA
AAATGAGAGGGAAGGAACACGCGGGATGGAAATGACGATGATAGGCTGGCTCCACCAGCTGGGAACGCTGGAATTCTGGGAGGCCCTGCTGGAAGGCTTTGGCGACCTTGGCCCCATTGCGCCCGTGATCCTTGCGATGGTGGAATCCTTTTTTCCGCCGCTGCCGCTGATTGCCATTGTAGCGCTGAACGTAGCCGCACACGGCGGTCTGCTGGGCTTTTTGTACAGCTGGGCAGGCGTGGCGCTGGGCGGCATCATCATGTTTTTATTCTGGCGGCGGCTCATCAAGCGCTTTTTCTGGAAGGTAGCCAGCCGCTCCCCCAAGCTGGAAAAGGCACAGCAGTGGGTGAACCGCTTCGACACCTCGTCCTTGTTCATGCTGTCGCTGCTGCCCTTCACCCCCACCTCCTTCATGCACTTTGCCTTCGGGATGTCGGACTTTGACGAAAAGCGCTACCTGCGCGCTGTCCTTTTGGGCAAGGGGCTGATGGTGGCCATGATGGCTGTCTTTGGGCAGTCGCTGGTCAGCTCCCTGAAAAACCCGGTCTACCTTGTGCTTGCCGTCCTGCTGTGGGGCGGGATGTACTGGGTGAGCAAAAGATTCTGTCGGAAGCATCATCTGGAATAAAACGATACTGTTCGGGACAGCGGCGCACCTGCGGGTGCGCCGCTGTCCCTTTTTGCAAAAAAATGCCACGGCGGGCAGCCCGCAGACTGCCCGCCATGGCATGAGAACCATCATTTTTATTTTGCTTCCGGCTCCTGCACAAGGGGTTCGGACGGCGGTGGGGTGAGGGTGGAATGCTCCACCACAAAGGCCGCAGCCTTTGCCCGGGCAAGGCGCTGGCGCACCTTGCGGGCATCGTTCGCGGGGAAGGTGCGCTCTCCGTCCAGCTTTTCGTTCCAGTGCGCAAGATCGGCGTTCACCTCGGCTTCAGTGGGCTGTAAGCCCTCCCGCTCAGCCACCAGCAAAAGCCCCAGCCAGCTGCGCAGCTTGCGCTCTGCCTGCTGGTGCAGCCACTGCCGGAACTGCTCCACCGTCTGCCCGCGCACGGCCAAGAACTGGTCAAAGTTGACTCCATTAGCCTGCAAGCTCAGATTGAACTGCCGCTGCTCGGCAAAGTAGTTGCCCGCTTCCAACCGTTTTGGCACCGGGCCGGTCACCTCATCGCCCAGCTGCCAGACCAGCTCCTTTTCAGCCCGGTCTCTGGCCTGTGCGCAGCGTTTTGCGTAGAGCTCCCGGATCACCCGGTCGCGCAGCGCAGCCTTGCCTGCAGCATCGGCGGCGCGCTCTTCATCGCCGTAGTTGCGGTTGATCTCCAGTTCAATGGTCAACCGGCGCAGCGGGTGGGGCTCGATAGGCTGCACAAAGCCGGTGTCCTGTCCCAGCTCCAGCGGCGGCAGGGCGTAGAACTGCGCCCCCGCCCGGAAGCCCTCGGCCTTGTTGACTGCCAGCAGCTCAAAATCTGGGTCGGTCACCGGTACAAGCTTCTGCTCCTGCACCAGCTGCCGGTAAAGAGGGTCAAAGCCTTCCAGAATGGTGCGGTTCACCGCCGCCGTCAGCAGCTCTTCCTCGTCTTGCGGGGCGTCCGGGGCGGCCTGCTCCTTTGCCAGCGCAGCGGCCAGTTCCTCTGCGTTTGCCGTGAATACCAACCGGCAGTCCCCCGGCTCTGCCATGCCGAAATGTTCCAGTTTCATGCGGTGTCCCTCCTTCTCAACGGTTCATGATGCCGACCATCAGCACCAGCAGCGCCACGCCGATGCCAGCGTACAGCAGCTCGGCACCCAGCACGGACTTGTCGCCCTCTACGAACATCTTCTCCGGGGCATCGGGGTCGTAGTACAGGGTGACCACGCTGCCCTCGGCAAAGGGCTTGCCCTTGGCGGGCTTGGGGTACTGCAGCCGGTGGCTGCCGCCTGCGGTGGTAAACTCCAGCACATAGGCAGCGCCGTCCCGGTTCTGCACCGTGCCGCTTACCGTTGCCTGCACGCAGACGCCTTTGGTGCGCAGCTGCTGCCGCGCCCGCACGCTGCGCAGCGCCATGTAAAACATGATCAGCGCGCCCACCAGAAAAATAATCACATTCAGCATTGTTTTCCCTCGTTTTTCCGTAATCGCCGGGCGATGCCCGGACGTATAGACAGTACCGCATAATTCTAAGTGCCGATACGGCGCGCGAGGTGCGGCAGATGCTAAGCCAAAAGCGCAGATAATACTTTGTGTATTATCGAGCATTTTGGCAACGCAGATGCCGTGCCGCAGCCGCCGGAACGGTGCTTAAGCCGTCAGGCGGGAATTGTGCGGTACTGCCTTCAGTATAGCACACCCGGGCGAGCGGTGTAAACAGAAAATGGAGCAGCGCCGTTTTTCTCTGCCCATTTTGGGGTTGACAGTCCTGCCCTGCGGTGTTATCTTATATCGGTTCCAAAAAACAGAACGGATGTCAAGATACAGGAGTACTTTCTATGAACGATTTTGATACATTCCGGCGCGAAGCCGTAGCCGCCGTCCGGGTGGCGCTGCAATGGTTCTTTCTGGCGGTCCCCATGGGTCTGCTCTGTGGATTTCTGGGCACCTTGTTCCACCTTGCTGTCGAGCACGCCACCGAACTGCGCGCCGCGCAGCCCTGGCTGCTGTTCCTCTTGCCCGTGGCAGGTCTGCTCATCACCGCCCTTTATAAGGTAACAAAGTGCGAGGGCGTGGGCACCAACAACGTTATCCGCGCTGTGCAGAGCGGCGAACCGGTCAGCATTCTGCTGGTGCCCGCTATCTTTCTGGGTACGGTGCTCACCCACCTGTGCGGCGGTTCTGCCGGCCGCGAGGGTGCAGCCCTGCAGATGGGCGGCAGCATTGGCTGGAACGTGGGAAAACTGCTGCATCTGAGCGATTACGTCCGCCGCACCGCCACCATCAGCGGCATGGCTGCGTTCTTCTCTGCCCTGTTCGGCACCCCGCTGGCGGCGGCCTGCTTTGCCATGATGGTGGAGGATGTTGGCCTGACCTTTACCGCCGCCTTTGTCCCGGCCTTTACCTCTGCCCTCATCGCCTACGGCTGCTCGCTGGTCTTTGGCATCGCGCCCACCCACTTTGCCCTCACCGCGCCGGAACTGAATGTCCGCACCGCCCTGCTGGTCATCCTGCTGGGTGTGGCCTGCGCTGCCGTTTCCCGCCTGTTCTGCTACACCCTCCACTTCATGGAGCACACCGTGCCAAAGCTTCTCCCAAACCCGTGGGTGCGGGTCTTTGCGGGCGGCGTGCTGGTCATCGGCTTTTCCTATCTCTTCGGCGTGGGGCGGTATAACGGCGCGGGCATGAGCGTCATCATTGCCGCCGTGGAGCAGGGACAGGCACTGCCGTGGGATTTTCTGTGCAAGATCTTCCTTACCGCGCTGACCCTTGCCTGCGGGTTCAAGGGCGGCGAGGTAGTGCCCAGCTTCTTTGTGGGTGCTACCTTCGGCTGCGTGGTCGGCCCGCTGCTGGGTCTGCCCGCCGGGTTTGCAGCGGCGGTGGGGCTGGTGTCCATCTTCTGCGGTGCCACCAACGTCCTGATCCCCTCCATCCTGCTGGGCTTTGAGCTGTTCAGCGGCGCCGGGCTGGAGCTCATCGCGCTGGGCTGCGGTATCTGCTTTATGCTCTCCGGCCACCACGGCCTGTACAGCAGCCAGACCTTTGTTACCAACAAACTGCGCTCGGAGTATATGTCCCACAAGTGGCGCGTAAAGGTGAAAAAAGCGGAAGAGTAAGCGTTTAATACTAAAAAACAGGGGCTGCTGCACCGAATGCCGTGCAGCAGCCCCTGTTATCATTATTAAGCTTTTCTCTTATGCCAGCGCGGTGATGGCCGCCACAGCCAGCACGATCGCACCCAGCACGATGCGGTAGATGCCGAAGAACTTGAAGTCGTGGCGCTTGACGTAGTCCATCAGGAAGCGGATGGCTGCAAGGCTGACGACAAAGGCCACGATGCAGCCCACCAGCAGCACAGCGACCTCGGTGCCGGTGATGGATACGCCGGAGACCGCGAACTTGATCACCTTGAGCAGGGATGCACCCGCCATGACCGGGATGGCCAAATAAAAGGTGAACTCCGCCACGCAGGCGCGGGAGAGACCCAGCAGCAGACCGCCCACGATGGTAGCGCCGGAGCGGGAGGTGCCGGGGATGATGGCAAGGCACTGCCACACGCCGATGAGCAGCGCGTCCCGGTAGCTGATCTGTTCCAGCTTTGTGACCCGGGGCGTGGTGCGGCGGTTCTCCACCACAAGGAAGAGCACACCGTACAAGATCAGCATGGCGGCTACGGTGATGTAGTTATAGAAGTGCTCCTCCATCCAATCGTCCAGCGGACTGATGACCAGCACCGGCAGGGTGGCGGCTACCACCTTGAACCACAGGTTCCACACGCTGGGCTTGGAGATAACCTTGCCCTGCCGCAGCCCAAAGGGCCACAGCTTATTCCAGAACAGCACCACCACGGCCAGAATGGCACCCAGCTGGATGACCACCCGGAACATGGACATGAATTCTTCACTGGCATTGAACTTGACGACCTGCTCCACAAGGATCATGTGACCGGTGGAGGAGATGGGCAGCCACTCGGTAATGCCCTCCACGATACCCATCAGGATCGCTTTGATGATCTCGAAAAACGTAATAAATCCCTCCTGCAGCACCCGTTGGATGCGTAGTTTATTTCAAAAGCAGTTCCAGTATACCATACTATGAGCCGCTGTGCATACAGATTATAGAAATTTTCCCCCGGGCGCTGTATTTATCTGCCCCGGGAAATGTGCTATACTATAAAAATAAGAAGTCTGTCCGCTTTCTGCGCCCGGCGCTGAAAGCACTGAGAACAACGAGGTGAACCTTCATGAACATACTGGTGATCGGCTGCGATCAGGTGGGTGCGGCGCTGATCCGCGATCTGGAGCGCATCGGCCATGATATCTCGGTGGTGGAAAAGGACCCTGAGCAGCTCAAGCGTCTGGATGCCTTTGACGATTATACCTTTCACGGCACTGCCCTTGTGGGCGACCCTACCGACCCGGACACCCTGCGCCGGGGCGGCGTGGAGAACTGCGACGCCGTGGCGGCGGTGACCGAGGAGGACTCGGTGAACCTGATGGCCGCACAGCTGGCGAAGAACATCTTCCGCCGGGATAAAGTCATCTGCCGGGTATCCGACCCGCATCTGCAGATCTTGTACCACAAGGCCTACGAGCTGGAGACCATCTGCCCCACCGTGCTGACTGAGCAGGCGGTGTTCCGGGCACTTTCCAAGTAAAACAGCCTGTTTTTGCTTTACAGACCGTAGAACGAGGTAACGATATGAAAGTTTGTATTGCCGGCGGCGGCCGGGTGGGCATGTATCTTGCCCAAAGCCTGCTGTCCCACCACCATAAGGTGACCATCATCGAGCCGCAGGAGGCGCTGTGCCGCACCCTTGCTGATACGCTGGATATCCCGGTCATCTGCGGCGACTCCTTGAGCTTTGACACCCTGCGCACCGCCGATGTGGCCAGCTGCGACGCCTTTGTGGCGGTGACCAACACCGACGAGACCAATCTGGTGGCGTGCCAGATCGCCAAGCGGGAGTTCGGCGTGAACCGCACCGTGGCGCGCGCCTCCAACCCCAAAAACCGGGACATCCTGCACACGCTGGGCGTGGACACCGTGGTGTGCGGCACCGACAACCTGAGCCATATCCTGGAGCGGGAGATCGAGACCGACACCATCCGGCAGCTGCTGTCTCTGGGCGGCGGCACTGCCAGCCTGAATGAAATTTTGCTGCCGGAGGACTTTCAGTTCGCGGGCAAGGAGATCAAGGAGATCCCCATTCCCGGCGATGCCATTCTGGTCAGCATCACCCGCGACACCGAGTTCATCATCCCCCACGGCAGCACGATCCTGATGCCCTGGGACCACATCCTCTGCCTGACCCGTGACGACAGCCTGCACGAGCTGACCGAGGCCTGGGGCCTCAGCGATAAGTGACGGAGCAGGAGCTGCGGCGCACCGCCGTCATCATCCCGCCCACTGGCCGGGCCGTCCTCTGCGTCTGGGCGGCGGTGCCGGGGCTGTTCGCTGCGCCCTTCGTGTTCTGGCAGAGCGCCGCCGCCGGAGCGGGTTTCTGCCTGCTCTGGGGCTTTCTGGTCTACTGCCTCTGGGCGCGGGCCTGCAGCTTCGCCGCCGTGCTGGGGGAACGGACCGTAACAGTCTACTCCGGCGTTGCGCTGCCGGTGCGGCAGGTGCTTCCCCGCCGGGCCGTTACCAGCGTCCGGCTGCTCCGGACGCCCCTGCTGCGGCTGGGCGGCGTCTCGCTGCTCATCGTGGCGGCCCCGGGCGCGAAGCTCCTTCTGCCCGCCATCCCGGCCCAGCAGGCCGGGCTTCTGGCTCACATTCTGGCGGAGGATGCACCATGACCCGACAACGGCATTACCATCCCCTCGCCGCCCTCCGCTTCCTGCGCAAGGCGGTCGTCGTCTGCCTGCTGCCGCTGGCGAACGCCCTGCTGGAATTCAGCCTGAACGCTCTGCTCACAGCTCTGCGGCAGGACGCCGCGCTTCTGCTCTTCCTCTGCGGGGCCAGCTCCATCCTGCTGGAAGCCAGCAGCTGGGCGCTGGATGAGGCCGGTGTGCTCCGGCTGCGGTGGGCGTTCATCTCCAAGCAGGAGCGCATCATCCGGGGCGAAGCTCTGGCCGCGCTGACCATTGAGCGGCCGCTCTTCTTCCGGCTGCTCGGGA